>Ga0182024_10000683_pt1 | contig 88154 bp, 77 predicted proteins | sample P32metaG_FD_120480 | JGI IMG/M metagenome (GOLD analysis project Ga0182024, IMG submission 120480) | Permafrost microbial communities from Stordalen Mire, Sweden - P3-2 metaG (Illumina Assembly) | ecosystem: Environmental > Terrestrial > Soil > Wetlands > Permafrost | place: Sweden: Stordalen... | reverse complement strand
TTGCTCCACGCTTCTTTCAGACCCCGCCTCACGACGACGCCCTTGCGCTTCGCTATCACTTCACCTCCATCAGGTTGTGAAAAGGACTTTCACCTTCGAGCTGTCGAACATGCTCGGCACACACGCAAAAATGGGGAGAGCCAAGGCTCTCCCCATTTTCTTTCTGCTTTTACGGATGTAAAACCCCAGACCTACTGTTCCGGGTTGTTATTGGCAACTGCCGACTCAGCAGTTACAGTGGACTTGCGATCATTATTTATAACGTCAGCCAAGTAGCCCATTGCGGCTCCATTGTTCTGAGTGAGGTTATAAACGACGTATGCAAAGCCATGACCATAAAGGAAGTTGCAGTTAGCGATTGCGTAGCCCTGGAAGCCGGGGGCCAGAGTAGATGCCGCAGCCGCATACGTGGTGCCAGCGGTAACCGACGGAGTCACTACAGCGGCAGCCGGTGCCGTATTACCGAAGAAGGTCAGCGCGCAAGTACCAGACTGGTTGGCCGCATTACTCTTCGTGCCACCGTTCAAGAGGTCGCTCGAAGTATTAGAGATCGCGAGTCCCGTGTCGAAGCCAAGCTGGTTGGTCACGAACGGGAAGAGGAGAGTCGTGCTGCAAGCCGAAAACGCATTACCGTTCACGGTTGCAGTGCTGGAGCCGCTGACGAAGTTCGGCACGTTCGAGGAAGCACCGATCGGAGCAAAACTGACAGTTGTGGTGATGGCTGACGACGGAGCGGCAACCGAGGCGGCCCCTGCCGACAGCAGTACGGGAACAGTGTAGGTTTCCTGAGCGCCAACAATGTTCGTAGTCTCTTCGTAGACTACGGTACCCGAACCATTGGAGAGGGTCACGGCGGCGTAGGTGCCGTTGCCCGGATTACTACCGGAAGTCTCTGTGCCAGGCGCGCCGTTAGCGGTTGAGCCTGTGACTGCGCTATACGCACCCGTTGCCGAGGACGTCAGCGTCATCGTGGCACCGCTATTCGTGAGGATCAGAGGAACGTAGACCGTCACATTTGCGGGGACGTTGTTGAACACAATCTGGACACGCGTACCGGAAGTAGCCTGATTGGTGGGTCCACCAACACCATTTTGATAACCGTAACCCGTATACGTATTGTTGGTGAATTCGGAGCCAAGCGTCGTGTTAGCAGTGTTGTTGACGCCGCCGCTGGGGGTTCCGACGCCGAGGGCTTGGGCCGGAATCGCCGCGCCTTGGTTCTTGAACGCTGTCGAGAAGCCTTCGCCGAATACGACGTTGAAGCCGGAAACCGCCCCGCCGACTGGCGCGTAGGCTGTGCCTCCGGTACAGATCGCAATGGCCGGAATAGAGTTACCCGTCAAAGGGCTGGTCTTAATACCCGCCAAGCCGTTTGTAGCAAAGGCCACATTCCCGCCATTCACCACACTGGGGGTTACGTTGGTGCCGCCAGTAAAAATCGTTTCAGTGACTGCTGTAGGAGCACCACCGCTGGTTGCGATTTGGGTTGCGTTGATCTTGATGTTTGTAATCGTTACGAGAGTGGTGGCGGTTGCGGGGAGCGCAATACCATTAAAAGTTACTGAACTGCCGGAAACAGAGCCGTTGATTGCACCGGATAGTGTGCCGCCCGGCGCGCCGATGCCTGCCTCGGCTTCACTCTTCGCGCTACCGCCGCTACCGATCGTCGCGCTCGTGATGGTAACGGATGGCGACAGGTAAACGCTCAGATTGAGCGTAGCGCCTGTAGCACCGGTCGTGCACGATAATGTGACATCGGCAAGCTGTTCTGTGGTGCCTTCCGATGCGACAAAGACTGCGTTGGCGTTGGCTACTGTACACGGAGCAGTGACCTGCGCGTTTGCCATGCCAGCGAACAACGTCGCTACACCAGCAAGGGTAATAAGTTTTGTTCTGAAATCTGCCATTTCTTTCTCCTTAGGGAAGTCTAAAACCTGAAATTTGAATCGGTCGAAGTTCCGTCCACCTGAGCCTCAACTGCAAAAAATCTTTCCTGCGAAACCTTTGGGAACTTCTCCGTATCGGGCGGAGGTAAAACTCGCCGGCTTTCCTGAAGCGGTCAGCCAAGGGCGGTACAACTCGAAGGGCGCGGACATTATCTAGTGTATAACTGCTCTGCCGCTGCCCGAACCTAAAATTGCAGAAAACGATACAAAAAACTTTTTACCACATTCAGGCTAGACCAGTCAAGACGATCAAACAGGCCTGATACCTACCGACTATAAGCCTTCCTGACCGCCATTGCAAGCGCGTTATTCGTACATGAGCAAAATTTCATCAAAATCTTCAACCCTAGATTGCGCAGTCGGGGGCCTCATTGAACGTACAACGTGACCGAATTCGAGCAAATGCTCGGTGTAGATGGCAGGGTGGCGATACAGGCCGCCAGCGGCGTGGAATTCCCCGTAAACGCCAGTGAAGCGGGAACGGTCACGTTGATCTGATCGAGGGCGGGCAAGGTAGGCTGAGCCCCGGCATACAGGGGCGCAATGCCGGCTTGGCCACCCATATTGACCGATACCGTGCCGGTGACGGGAATCGCCAGACCGGTAAGGTAAACCTGCACAAACGAGCCCCGCTTCGCGGGATTGGTCGCCGTGTTGAGCGAACTATCGGAATTCAGAATACCCGGAGTGAAGATCCCCAGCGCATTGGCAAGCAGCGTCGCGCTGTATGTATTGCTGACCTGGCCATTCACCGTGACCACCACCGACGCGCTGGATTGCGGGCTTAACGAGGACGGCACAATCAAATTGATCTGGGTCTGGTTATACGGAGCAGGGACAGGGATTATGGTCGCGGGAACCCCGTTGAACGTCACGCCGACGTTGGTTCCCGCCAATAGCTGCCCGTACAAAGCAACGTATGAACCTGGCGAAATCCCCGTCTGGTACGAAGCAGCATTTACGAGAGCCCGAATCGTCACACCGGGAGGTCCGACGACAAAGGTGACGGGCACGGAAGCAGTCCCGGCTTCGCCGGCATTCACGTTCACAGTCGCCGTATAGGTGCCAGGTTGCAGCAAGGTGGGATCGGCCGAAACCGTGAGCGTCAAATTCGCCTGAACGTCCGCAGCCGAGGGCGTGACCGTAAGCCACCCACCGCCTGACTGGTAGACCGTCGAGGTCGTATAGCTCAATACGGAGCCTCCATTGTTCAACAGAGCGACCTGAGCGGTCTGGACGAGGCCCAGCGATGCCCCCGTAAGACTAATCGGGGTGGTATTGAGCGAGAGAACCGGGAAATAGTTCTGATTACAATCCCCGGTCTGCTGGCAATCGGAGGCGAGCGGCGCGTAAACGTATCGGGGGATGGGATCGGTCGCGGTCGCAACGGATACAGTGGAAATCGGGGCCTCCACGGCGCTGAGCGTCGCCTGCGCGGGAACGTTGCAGTTGGTTTGGCCGTTGACGATAAATACGGGCACCTGGACGGCTTCATTCACGTACGGACTATCGTCCAGCACTTCGTAGACGGCGTACGCGGCCCCATTTGAAACGGTGAGCTGAGTCATCCCGGTAAACGAGATCCCACCGGCCGGCAGCGGGGTCACCAAAGTACCCCCCACGCCATTCTGATCGGCGCCGGTCACGAGCGAGAGCAATAACTGATTGGCATTTGGCGTATAAGTACCACCCGCAACACTCGATGCGAACTGCCCGGCGGACGTCGGAACGGAACCGCTGTTTCCGACGAGTGCGTTCGGAACCCACAACTGGGTGCCCGCAGGATAACCTGCCAACTGTACGAGAATACGGGTTCCATTGCTTGCCGATGGATTCTGAGTCAGCGAAGTGAAAGCGGTTTGGACAGCCTCGGTGATCCGCACTGCCGAAGAAGCTGTGCCGTTGGCAATAAAGGTTGGAAAATCGGTTGTCGCCGGAAGCGGCGATCCGTTACAACTGACGCCATTATTCAAAATCGAAGCCAGAAACGGTACAGCGCCAATAGCCATGGGAATCTGGGTGGGCGCAAGGCTGAAGAACCCCACTCCTGCAAGGGTCGCCGTGACCAGCGTCCCCGACTGGGCATTCTGGACCAACGCAATATCGGCCAGAATACCGCTGATGGTAATCGTAACCGGCAGGCTGTTTGGCGTCGGCACAGCATAGCTGAGATTCGTGATCGCCACCGTCGTGGCTGAAGTCAGAACTGCGGGATTCGCCGTCACCGTCGCAGGGCCAGAACCAGTAACCGCAATATTCAGCGGATTCCCGTTCGAATCCAGCCCATTCGTGATGTTCGTATTCAGAGTGATATATAGGGAGGCGATCACAGAACTCCCCGAGTTCCCGCCGGTACAACTGAGAACAACAGTACCGATCTGTTCGGTCAGCCCGGTGGAGGCGACCTGTGTGGGAGTCGATGCCGCAGTGGTGCAGTTCGAACTCGTCTGGGCAGATGCCGCCAGGCAGAACAACGCAAGAAGACCAACCGGCGCAATAAATTTGAAAATGCCGCAGGGGCGGCTGGATGAATGAAAGGGCATTATAAATTCCAGACGTGGCGTAAGATCCACGCGTTGCCTCATTCTACCGCGACTCGCGACGATAATGGAGTAAAAATGTTTTAATGCGCCACCCGAAATAGGCCGAAAAACCACCCCTACCAGTCGGAATAGGGAGTGCCTTCAAGAGGACTTGTCTTTGGCGATTCGCTATGGATGTCGAAAATGCCGGGTTCCGTCGAGTTGACGCTCTGGCTGGCATCTTCCATGACAACCTTCCAGTCATTCGTGCCGGTGATGGGGTCTTTTGGCACATCCCGCAGGTAGCCGTCCGAAACCAGATCCGACAGGTTCTGCGGCGCCTTCTGCTTATCGTAGGAATATTCGTCGATCGCCTCGCGCATGGTGAAAAGATTGTTGTGCAGCACGCTCTCTTTCGCACGAAGGATCGACTTCGTATAGTACGGGATCGCCACCGCGAGCAGAATCACGACGATCGCCATCACGATCATCAGCTCAATCAGCGTGAAGCCGTTGCGGCTTTTGCGGGGCTTTGTACTTTTGAACACGGATTCACCAGGAAGCATAAGGTGTCCCGTCCGCGGCTTTGTCCTCGCTCTTCGTATATACATTGAAAACATTCTGGCCGCCCCAGCTGGCGCTGTCCGGATCGTCCTGCATGCTGTGCATGCCCCATTCCCGCGTGTTCGTCATGGGGTCGAGCGGAATACTGCGCAGAAATTTGACCTTCACGTCGGCGGTGGCGCCCGCGCCCTTGACGCCGTCGACGAGCGATTGCAGCGTCTTCGGATAGTTAAAAGTATCCACGCCCTCCGGCGGCCCCAACTTGTTGCTGTCCGCCATATCCTTATATTTGTCGATCGCCTTCCGCATATCTTCGAGCGCGATCCGCAGATTGCGCTCCTTGATGCGCCGTACCCGCGACCGCGCCAGCGGCACCGCCATCGACGTCAGCGCCAGCAGGATCGTGAACGCCACGATCAACTCCACGAGCGACATGCCGCGCCGGTTTCTGAGGCTTTCGGCCATCCTTCTGTGCGTGTTACTGAACATTCACTGCGACCGGAGTGGCCGAAGTCACAGCAACCGGGCCCGTGGAATTCCTGATTCCGAGCGAACTCAGCGCCACTGAAGTATTGCCCCGGCCCACAGTCTGAAACACCACCGAAAATAACGAGCCGGAGCCTGAAATCGTACCACCGGCCGGACCACGATTGACCCGCATATCGGCGCGTCCAGCGTCGTCCTGAACGGTTTTTGAGAGCTCCAGCGGCGCCATATTCCGGCCGGGCAGATCGCCCGCAACAATATTCGTGACGCGCAGGATCTTCGGATCGTACTGGAGTTGCGCGGTCACATCCGCCATATTCACCACGTTCTCCGCGTAGATGGTCATCGTAACGGACGAATTCAGCGCAGCCGTCGAGGTGGCTGGCTGCAGGGCCACTCTCGCGGAGCCGCCAGGAGATGGCGGCCCGCCGGGCATACCCGGTCCAGGCCCAGCCATTAAAGGAACGCTCACGCCTGGCACGCCCAGCTGAACCCGGCCAGTGGGGGGTGCAGTTGCGGGCGGAGCGGTGGCCGGAGGAGCGGTAGCGGGCGGAGTGGCCAGCGCGGGAACCGGCGCCGTTGCCGGAAGGGTTCCAACCGGAAGCGGTGATGAATTTCCTGCCGGCGCTGTGGCCGCTGCCTGCCCGTCTTCCGGAAGTGCCGGCTGTTCCGGAAGCTTCGAGGTATCGAAGCTCACTTTGACCTGAGTGGAACTTCCCGACGACACGCCCCTGAGATTCGACGCTGTAATCTCCGGGCCGCGAACGATGTGAGGAATCAGCGCAATCACCAATTCCGTCTTGTTTTTCTCCAGGTCCTCATTCGAGAACAGACGGCCCAGCAGCGGTATGCGAGCGAGCCCCGGGATGCCGGCGAGACTCTTCGTACTCGTGTCCTGGATAATGCCGCCGATCAGACTCACTTCGCCTTCGCGCAGCCGGATATCGGATGTCACTTTGTTGTCCGCGATTTCCGGTTCGGAAACGCCGCCGACGTTGATTCTGTCGAGCACCTGCGAGACATCCAGATCGAGGTGCATCGTAACTTCATTGTCGTTGTGCACCTGGGGCTGGATTTCCAGCTTCACGCCCACGTCCTGAAACGAAAACTGCGTGTTCGCCGCTGGCAGCGCGCCCACCGCGCCCACGGCCGACTGGAACGATCCCGTCGCGATAGGAATTTTCTCGCCGATATTGATCGACGACTTGATGCCCTGCAGACTGCGAATCTGCGGCGATTGCAGCACGCGCGTGGTGGAATCGCTGAGCATCGCTTCGAACGTGGCGCCCGGAAGATTCGAAATGGAGTAATCGGCGGATGAAATATGGCCGATCTGCGAAATGGGAATAGACGCGCCGGGCGTGGTGGTGGTGCCCGTCGTCGGCGTGGTGGTGATGCCGGTGGCAGCTGTCGTAGTCGAGGTAGTCGCGGTGGATGTAGCGGACGTTGCCGAGGCGGGTGTGGTGATGCTCGCTCTGGGCGAAAAATTCAGACCTGTATTAATTCCGCTGCCGCCAACACCCGCGCCAGTCTGCCGGCTGTAGGTGCTGCTGACCTGCATGACCATCACATCGATGATGACTTCGTTTCGGGGCTTGTCCAGATCCGCGATCTCTTTCTCGACGAGCGCCATGGTATCGGCGTCGCAACGAACAACAAGAGCGTTCTGCGAAGTGTAATTGAAAACCTTCGTCACGTCGAAAACCGTACGCAGCACCGTCAGGATTTCCTGAATCTCCTGGGCGGTGGTGGGATTGGATAAGTAAAACACCTTCACCACCTGATCGGTGTACTGCAACCGGTTATTGCGGTTATCGAAGCTCACAAAAATCGTGTTCGTTTCTCCGGGAGTGCCTCCCTGCAGCGGCTTCCAGAACGATTTGGTCACGAGGCAGATCTCATCCAGCGCGGCTTCATACGTCGTCCCGGCCGGAAGATCGAGCGTCACCGGCTGCGTCATGGTCTGCTGCGAGTTGTAATCCGGATCGAAGACGACATTGACACCCGCCAGCGCGCCCCATGTTTCAAAGAGCGTGCGCGGCCGGTTGACCATCTTGAGGCCGACCATCTCATGGCTGAGCGTTCGCAATACCGGCACCGGCAACAGCGCGTCGGTGCGCTCCTGCTGCTCTTTGCGGGCGAAATCGGCCGGCGTCAGGCTGGACGTATCCTGCGCGCTCGCCTTGCCGCCGTTCTTTTCGCGGTCGATCATTTCCTGCGTTTGCCGGATCTCCTGAATGGCGATATCGGAAGACGGATCCACCGCGTACGCCTTTTGGAACTCGGCCAGGGCCTCAGCCAGCTTGCCGGTGTCGCGCAGTTTCCGGGCCTTCCCGATATGCTGGTTGCCCAACTCAAACCGGACGCGATGCAACTGAAGGGTATAGGCCGGGTCGCCGGGATCTTCCGCGACGGCCTGATTGCTCAGGTCGAAAGCCTTCTCGAGGTTCCCTTTGACCTCTTCGAGGCGCGCCTGATTGCGGAGCTTGTCGCCTTTTTTGGTCCCGGCGAGCAGCGGAGACGGCGGCAAAATCATCAGCGCGGCCAGGACAACTGCGGCTAACTGCTTGAAATATTTCATTTTAGTCGAACAATCGCTTGTTTTTCGCGCGCCACCGGGGCAGCTGCGCGCTATCATTAAGGAGTTCCTGCGGCTTACGCTCCCAACGCAATGTTTGACGCCTAACTGCCCGCAGGCGTTGAGAAGAAAGATTTGGCCACGAAATACGACGCTTCGAAGGTTCTGAGCGATAATCGCCAGGCCGGACACAATTTCTTCCTTTTCGACCGCTACGAAGCGGGTATTGCGCTCACCGGGACGGAAGTGAAGGCCGCGAAAGGCGGCAAGGTCCAGTTGCGCGACGCCTACGCGTCTGTGGAAAAGGGAGAGGCATGGCTTTTGCACGCCCACATCAGCGAGTACAGCCATGGCAACCAGTTCAACCATGCGCCGACGCGTCCCCGTAAACTGCTGCTGCATCGCCGCGAGATCGAAAAACTCGAATCCGCGACGCGGGAAAAGGGGCTGGCGCTCGTGCCCACGCGCCTCTACATGAAGAATGGCAGGATAAAATGCGAGATAGCCGTGGCTAAAGGGAAGAAATTCCACGATAAGCGCGAGGCGGAGCGCGCGCGCAGCGACGAAGACGAAGCGCGCACAGCTATACGGAACAGCAAGTTGGGCGGATAAGTACAGTTCGCGGTTGGCAAGGAAGGTTTTGCAAAGAATATGAAGCTGAAACTGGTTGGACCGGATCATGCCGGGCTCGAATCCGACGCGCTGGTGCTCCTGGAGTTTGAGGGCTCGCCCCGGACAGAACTGACGGCGCTCGCGGCCTATCGCGAATCCGGAGAACTCACCGGAAAACTGTTTGAGCTGACGGTTCTGCACGGACTCGCCGGCTACAAGGCGCGCCGCGTCCTGGTGGCAGGCGCGGGCAAACGCGAGAAATTCGATTTGGCTTCGTTCTGGAAATTGACGGCAGCCGCCGCGCGATTGCTGAAGGGCAAAGGCGCGAAGAGCGCCGCTATTGCCCTGGAGGCGGGCTTCGATTCGCCGGACCACGTTTCCGCCGCCGCGCAAGCCGTTATTGAAGCGTGCTGGGAGCCGGATCAGCGCAAGACCGCTGCGGACAAGGACGGCTCGCGTTCGATTGAAGAGCTGGCCATTTCGGTTTCCGCGCCCTCATCGCTCGAAGCCGCGCTGGCTGCCGGACAGATTATTGGAGAAGCCGCGAATCTGACGCGCGACATCTCGGTAGAACCTCCGAATGTGCTCACTCCGATGGCGCTGGCGGACCGCGCGCGCGCCATGGCGAAGGCCAACGGGCTGGCCTGCGAGGTGCTGGATACGGATCGCATGCGCCAACTCGGCATGGGCGCGCTGTTAGGCGTCGCGCAGGGCAGCGCGGAGCCGGGCGCGATGATCATTATCGAATACAAGCCGGAGAAGCCGGCCGGCGCGACGAGACTGGCTCTGATCGGCAAAGGCGTCACGTTCGATACGGGCGGCATTTCGATCAAGCCGGCGGACGGCATGGAGAAGATGAAGTACGACATGTGTGGCGCGGCAGCTGTCATTGGCGCCATGCAGGCGATCGCCAGGCTGAAGCCCGGCATCGCCGTCACGGGGATCGTGCCTGCGGTCGAGAATATGCCCGGCAGCAAGGCGCAGCGGCCTGGCGACATTGTCACTTCCCTTTCGGGCAAGACCATTGAGATTCTGAACACCGATGCCGAAGGCCGCCTCATCCTGGCCGATGCCATCACTTACGCGAAACAACTCGGCTGCACACACCTGGTGGACGCGGCTACGCTCACGGGCGCTATCGTAGTGGCGCTGGGAAATAGTCAATCCGGCGTCTTCACCAACAACGATGAACTGCTCGGGCGCTGGATGTCGGCGGCGAAGGGATCGGGCGAAAAGATGTGGCACATGCCCGCGGACGATGAATACCGCGAACTGCTCAAAACGGTGTACGCGGATATCGGCAACGTGGGCGGACGCGCGGGCGGCGCGAGTTCGGCCGCCGTGTTTCTGAAGGAATTCGTGGGCGACACGCCGTGGATCCACGTGGATATCGCCGGGACCGCCTGGCTGGACGATGCGAAACCGTACATGGCCAAAGGCCCGACCGCTATACCGCTTGGGACATTTGTAAAACTAGCGCTGAACTGGCAGTAAAACGTACTGTAACCGGGCTGCGACGAAAAGATTCCGCGTTCGCACTTGCCAATTCAGGCGCGTGCTGACAAAATGGCCTCAACATGCAAGTGAGCGTGCTCGGAATCATACTGGCCGGCGGCAAAGGGACCAGACTCTATCCATTAACCAAGGAGCGCGCCAAACCGGCGGTGCCCTTCGGGGGGAAATACCGGATTGTCGACTTCGTTCTCAGCAACTTCGTCAACTCCGGCATTTTTTCCATCTACGTCCTGACGCAGTTTCGCAGCCAGAGCCTGCTGCAGCACCTCAGCGAGGGCTGGCAGATGGGGGGGTTGCAGAAGAATCAGTTCATCATTCCCGTCCCCGCGCAAATGCGGTCGAGCGACGAATCCTGGTATCAGGGAACTTCCGACGCCATCCATCAGAACATCAATCTGATCGAACAGGCTGCCCCGGACGTGGTCGCCATCTTCGGCGCGGACCACATTTACCGGATGAACATCGGTCACATGATCGATTTTCACCAAAAGATGAACGCCATCTGCACGGTTGCCGCCATCCCGGTCGAAAAGCAGTACGCCCACGAGTTTGGCGTGATCGAAACGGACGACGACAATCGCATCCGGGCATTCCACGAAAAAAATCCGCATGCCCCGTCGATTCCCGCGCGTCCGGGACACGTCTTCGCCTCCATGGGGAACTACATTTTTCAAACGAAAGCGCTGGTGGACGCGCTGCACGAAGATGCCGCGGATCCCGCCAGTTCGCACGATTTCGGCAAGGATATTCTGCCGGGCCTGACGGCCCGCCGCAAGGCAATTTACGCTTACGACTATCAGACCAATCGAATTCCGGGCGAGCCCGCCAATCAAACAGTCTACTGGCGCGATGTCGGCACGATCGACGCCTATTGGGAAGCCAGCATGGATCTGCGCGCGGTGAATCCGGCGCTCAATCTCTACAATCGCCAGTGGCCGCTTCGCACCGGCAGCTTTCCCGATCCGCCCGCCAAGTTCGCCTTCGATGACGACGGCAGGCGCGGCGAGGCGCTCGATAGCGTCGTCTCGGGAGGCTGCATTCTTTCGGGAGGCCGCGTGAAGGGGTCCGTGATGAGCCGCGGCGTGCGCGTGCATACAGGCGCGCTGGTGGAAGACAGCGTCCTTATGGACAACGTCGATATCGGGCGGCACGCAAAAGTGCGGCGCGCGATTCTGGATAAGAATGTTCGCGTCGCGCCCGGTGAAACGATCGGTTACGATCTCGAGCGCGATCGCCAGCGCGGCTACACAGTAACGGCCAGCGGGATTGTTGTGGTGGAAGGTGTGCGATCGCGCGTGGAATTATCGCGTTTGCAGGTCTGATCAGTTTTCAGTCGGTATTCTGTCCGCGCTGTCGACGACCAGGGTGTCGACCGGCACCTTAACCGGCACCATCTTTAATCCGAGTCCGTCCGCCGCGAGCGGGATGTAGGGAATAAGGTCGTCCGGCTCTTCCATACCCATCACGGGCGCCAAGCGGTGAAAGTCCAGAGTGCAATCGTACCTTCCGCTCAGGCCAGTTTTATCCACAATAGGGCTGCCGAGAAAGTTTTTCAGAACTTCAATCAGTTCGGAGAGTGTCTGCGCTCTGGCCATCAGGTGAAGGGCGATTGAATTCTTTATCGGTACCGTGATAATGCCGGGCCGAAGTAGCTGCGGATATCCTTTGGCATCAGGGCCAGCGGATAATAACGGCCCCGCCGCCGGCAATTCCGCCGCCGCTGAGTCCTCCTCGGATGATTTTTTCATCTTCAGTCCACCCCTCGCGACCAGCAAATCGTAGCCGTCGTAGTCTCTCGTCTCATGGTGCACCACCATGTGAAAGCGCTCCGCGAGTAGGTTCTGGAGCATTAGGCGGAACTCCGCCAGGGTTGTTCCGGGCGGAATCTTCGCTTCAATATTGTAGTGCTCTGTGCCGATCCACGTTGGCGTGGTCGCATCGACGTACTGGTTGTAGGCGTAGTAGACCATCGACAGCAGGTTTTGGTTGGTGTAGATCACCATCCCCGGATCGGAAGTCCCCGGGCCTCCCCGCACGGTCACCTTGAAACCAGGATCGGTCGGGCTGCCGTTCACTCGCTTCACGGAGGCGACCTCGAAGGCGGGGCTCCTGGCCGACTGGCTGAGGAGAATCGCGCACGAAGAAACGACCAGCGCGGCGATTCCGGCGTGTCTTCTGATTCGAGATTGCGGCATTTGCGAGGATAGACGCCCGAAGCGGCAGATCCGTGCATTGCTAAAACAGGAAGTCGAAATCGAATCTGTACCGCCGGTGATAATTTCCGAAAAAAACGCCATACTGCGGATCGGCGATATCGTCATGCACCGCCAGCGCGTTGAAGTGATTCGTCAGGTTGTAGCCGGTCACCGACAAACGAATCGTATACTTCGCCGACACCTTGAAATCTCTCATTAACCGCGCATCGGCGGAGAAGAAATTCGGAAACCGCTGGCTGTTCGGCACACCGACGTAATTCTGCATCACGTCGAAAGAGGTGTAGGGAAATCCGTTGCGATACTCGACCGTGGGGTTAATCTCAAACCGCTGAAACGGGAGTTTCACGTGGCCCCACATTAGAAACCGGTTGGGCAGATCGCCCGGCAGATTCGCATACGCGCTCGGCCTGACGAAAGCTTCGGCGTAGTTTCCTACAAAGTTATCGAAGATATTTTGATCGCCCTGCGCACGGCTGCGCACATAGGAAAACACAAGCTGCTGGCCATTCTTCCACGCCAGCTTCGCCGTGACTTCCGCCTGGCGGTAGCTCGACGTGCCACTTCCGTCCAGCACGATCTCATTAGTCGCTCCGAGTGTATCCGGATGCATGACGATCAGCCCCACCGATCGGTTGTCGGTATAAACGCCACGCACGTGCAGCAGCTTCGAAAACGTATGTTCCACCTGCGTGTTCCACGTCGTTCCACGCGGCGAAAAGGCGCCCGCCACGCGTTGACCGGCTACCAGAAACGACTTTGGCCCCAGCACGCTGCCGATCACGTTGACGAATTGCTCCGGCTCGCCGATCACGCTCCCATCCGGCGCATACATCGTGATTGTCTGCTCGGGATACCGGCTGAAGGCATACACGTCAAGCGGAATATGGTCGTAAAACTGGCCGTAGCCCATGCGGAAAACGGTCTTCTGCGTTGCAAACGGAGCGTACGAGATCCCCGCGCGCGGCGCATACCGCAGACTCGACGCCAGCCTCTGGTGCTCCACGCGCAAGCCGGTATCGACCGACAGGTTCGAATTCAGCGTCCAGTGGTCCTGCACATATCCGGTGAACTCAAGATCGGTCCGTTTATACTGCGCCTGATTTGTAAAATCGATCGTCTCCAGCAACTCTCCCAACGAGTTCTCTACCCGCACGGGACTGTAGCTGAATTCACCGTGGTCGGTCGATACCGTCAGCGACGTGCCGGTTTTGATCTGGTGCGCCCCATAAAACCTCACGGGAGCGGGCGACCAGATTTCCAGCCACTCTCTGCGGAAAGCGTCGCGCGATTGCGGCCCGAAGTAGTTGCCCTGGTTTCCTTCCGGCGTCACAATCTCATCGGCCGTTCCCTGAGAGCCGATCGTCGTGCGGAAGCGCTGATACGCGAGCGAGGTATCGAGAGTACCACCCCACAACCCGAGATGATCCGCAAGCGTGCCTTCGTAGGCGGTCTGCGCATAGCTCGGCGTGACGGGTTGCGGATTGAAGTAATCCGGATTGACGAAGTTCGTGTGCTCCGGGGTGTAGTGGAAAGTCGCGTTTACGATCTGCCGCTGCGACAGGATGTAATCGATCTGCGTGAAAGAATTCTCGCGCTCGTGTTTCGAAATGTTATAGGGAAAACCCAGCGTCCGGTTGGGAGTCTTGTCCAGATAATACTGGAGCGCGGAAATAATGAACAGGCGATTTTTGATGACCGGTCCGCCCACCACGCCGTGCGGCGTCTCGTTCGAGATCCCGCGCATATGATAGCTGCGAATGCGGAAATCGGGAAATGGATCGTTCAGCTCGTAATGCCACTTATCGTCGCCCCGTTTTGTTTCCACCGCGACTACACTCTGCGTGAACCGCCCGTACTGCGCCAGAAACGGCGTATTCAGCACGTTCACCGTCTCAATCGAATCCACCGGAACAGTCTCGCCGAATTTACCCGTCGCCGGATCGGTCACGTCGCTTTCGTTCACTACCAGGGAACTGCGCTGTTCGCCGGAGCCATCCAGCTTGAGTTCGCCGTTCGGAGCCCGCACAACTCCGGGCACCAGCGGCAGCACGTCGCTGATGGTCGCCGGATTCGAGGGCAGCGTTTTCACCTCGTCGGGATGCAGTTCGTAATTCTGCGAAGAATTCTGCTGCTCCACGGCGGGCGGGCCACCGTTCACATCCACGCTGGACCGGTTCGCCGCGGGATTCATCGTCAGCGTGATCTCCGTAGCGGGCTCGCCCGCGTTGTCGGCGGTGATCCCGATGGTGGAGGTGCTGTCTTCGAAACCGTCTTTGCTGGCCGTGACGGTCCATGCGCCGCAGGGCACTTCCGGAAACTCCGCCAACCCGGAAGCCGGCGTCGATTGGGTCGCCACTTCCACGGACGCCGATCCTACGCGGACCTTCGCGCCATAGATCGTTGCTTCCTGCGAATCTTTCACCAGCACCCGAAGTTCGCCTGGCTGACAAGTCTGCGCTGGCGCCGTCGCGCAGGCGCACAAACCCAGCAGCACGGCGGTTCCGCCCCACCGCAACCCGATATCCCGCGTGTTCATCACCCGGCGCACCTCTGTATTATCCGATACGGTTCCTGGCATAGTCTTGCGAATTGCTTTCCTTCATAAATAGGCTGATGAATGCGTGTATACTCTCCAGGAAGAGGGATGCCATGTCAGTAAAATCCGCCGCGATTGGTTTGTTGTTCGCCGCCTGCGCATTCGGCGCCCCGAACGGAGATTCGGTGCCACTCTGGGCCAACGGCACGCCTGGTTCCGAAGCGATGGCGGCGATACCCGAAGTAGTCACTCCAGCGAAGCCTGGCGATTCCACACGCGTCTCCAGCATCCATAACCCGTCGCTGCTCGTTTACCTGCCGCTAAAGGAAAAGGCGACGGGCGCAGCCATGATCGTCGCACCCGGCGGTGGCCATCAGTTTCTATCCATCGACACCGAAGGCACCAATGTCGCTGAGTGGCTGAACAGTATCGGCGTGGCGGCTTTCGTGCTGAAATATCGCCTGGCGAGGGAGCCGGGATCTCCTTATAAGGTTGAAGTCCATCCGTATGCCGATTCGCAGCGGGCCATCCGAATGATCCGCGCACGAAGCGCCGAGTGGGGCGTGGACGCCGGCAGGGTGGGCTTCATGGGCTTTTCGGCCGGCGGCGAACTGGCGACGCTGGTATCGACGAAATTCGACGCAGGCAATCCCACCGCGGCAGATCCAATTGAACACCAGAGTTCGCGCCCGGATTTTCAGATTCTGATTTATCCGGGAATTCAGGCAGACAAGATAGAAGTCACGAAGGATACGCCACCGACATTCATGCTGGCCGCCGATAACGACAAGGGTCCTTCGACGGCGATCCCGGCACTCTATCTGGCGCTGAAGAAGGCGGGCGTACCGGCGGAGATTCACATCTATAACAGCGGCGGACACGGCTTCGGCCTGCGACAGTCCGATCCGCGTCCGAACGTCATCTACGCAACCTGGGCGCTGCGTCTGCAGGACTGGATGGCGGATGTCGGGATGTCACCCGCAAAAAAGGCGAAAGCCCCGAAGCAATAAAATAATCGGAGTTCAACTATGCGAAAACTCATACCAGCATTCGTTATCGCGGCCGCAATCCTGCAGGCGCAGGCGCCCGCCCCAGCCCCGGTAGTCTACACACAGGGTCCCGATTCCCAGCCCCAGCCCGACACCCCGAAAGGCGTCACAACCAGGTACGTGCTGCCTCCAGGCAAATACTATCCCGGCACGCCGCACAACTATCAGGTCTACGTCCCGGCGCAGTATGACGCGACAAAACCAACGCCGTTCATGATCTTCCTCGATGGCAGAGGCTCGGCCTCGGTCACCGGCACGGGCGTGAAAGTCCCGGTGGTCTTCGACAATCTGATCGCGAAAAAGGAAATCCCGGCGATGATCGGAATCTTCATCGATCCCGGCGTCCTGCCCGCTCTCGACCCGCAATCTCAAAGCCGCTACGAGCGCATCTTCGAATACGATTCCATCAACGGCCGCTTCGCGCAGTTCCTGATCGACGAACTGATTCCCGAAGTTGCGAAGAAATACAATCTGTCGAAAGATCCCAACGACCGAGGCATACAGGGCGCGAGCACCGGCGCGGTCGGCGCGTTCATGGCTGCGTGGGAACGGCCGGATCAATTCCGGCGCGTGATCAGTTTCATCGGCACGTTTGTCTCGATGAAGGGCGCGGATACCATGCTCGCCATCATCCGCAAATCCGAGCCGAAGCCGATCCGCATCTTCATGCAGGATGGCAAGATCGACCACCTCGTTCCAGGGCAGCCGTTCGGGACGTTCTTCGCCGGGAGTTGGCCGATCAATAACGAAGTGCTGTACGAAGATCTGCAGTTCGCCGGTTATGACGTCAAGTTCGACTTGGGTGAGAGCGGTCACGATGGCAAGCAGAGCTCCGTCATCATGCCGGATATTCTGCGCTGGTTGTGGCGCGATTATCCAAAGCCGATCACTGCGCAGTCGCCGGCCGGATTTGGAAAACCCGGGTGGGATCCGCGCGCGCAGGTCTTTTCGACGATCTCGCTCGATAAGCCGTGGGAACAGGTCGGCGGCAGCTACAAATCGGCGGTCAGCCCCGCGCCGGATAAGGACGGCAACGTCTACTTTGCCGACCCCGTCGCGAACACGATTTATAAATCCGATGCAGATGGGAAAGTATCGCCGTTCAAGAGTAATACTGGCGGAGCGAGAGCGCTGCGCATGGGCGCGGATGGGCGCTTGTATGCGTCGCAGCCGCAGCAGAAGCGCATCATATCCTACGGGCCATCGGGCGATGAGAACGTAGTCGCGCAGAACGTCGTGGCGGACGATCTGGCGGTTACGGCGAAGGGCGCGATTTACTTCGTGGATAGCACACATAAGACGGTTGGGCTTGTGGATGCATCCGGAAAATCGCGCGCCGTGTTTGAAGGTACGGAGATGCTGTTGCCCGCGGCGCTGACCCTTTCGCCCGACCAGGCGATGCTGGCTGTAGGCGACGCGCAGAATAAATTCAGCTGGTCACTGCAGATTGCGGCGGATGGTTCGCTCATCAATGGCGAACCTTTCTACCGCGTCGATATGCCGGATATTTCGCCGTACAGCGGCGTATCCGGCATGACGATGGATTCCGAAGGCCAGGTTTACTTCTCCACGAACCTTGGAATCCAGTTGAGCGAGGCCAATGGCCGCGCTGCCGCGATTTTGAGCAAGCCGGAATTAGGCGCGGTGACGGGGATCGCGTTCGGAGGCAAGGATCTTAACTGGATCTATGCTTCGGAAAACGGCAAGCTGTTTCGGCGTCCTTCTTTGCGGAAGGGCATTGCCGCGTGGGTGGTTTCGAAGCCGCCAAATCCGCCGCTGTAGCGTAGGGGTTTTCGCCTGCGCCTTTGAGGGATGGTGGGGGTTCAGTGCGCGACATTCCTGCCCGGGCAATGATTTCGCACCGCCGCCAGGCCGAGAAACGTAAACATCATCGCAATCGCCAGCACCCCGAGATAGGCGCCACTGCCCGCCTGAATAATCGCCGCGCCGCCGAGCGAACTTACCAGCCCTCCCACGCGGCCGACGGATGCCGCCCACGCGACTCCCGATGCGCGCATCCGCGTCGGATACACGTGCGCCGCGAGGGCAAACATCGTGGTCTGCACGGCATTCGCAAAAAGCCCCTGCAACCCGATTCCGGCAACCAGCAACTGATGTCCGCCCGCCGGTGCGATGTGCACAAGCATCAACGCCAGCGCGGTGACCGCTCCCGCCGCCGCGCCCCATAACAGAAGACCCCGCGAACCAATTGCCGTAACGATCGCAGCGCAAATCAGCACGCCGAGAACGCCGCCGAAATTATATGCGGCCAGCGCGGAACTGGCGGTGGCGATGTTCAGACCCTGTGAGGTCAGCATGGAGGGCAGCCAGCCAAAAACGAGATAAATTCCGTTCAGACAGGCGAAAAACGCCAGCCAGAGTCCCAGTGTGTCTCTCCGCAAAGCGGGAGCAAACAGCGAGCGAAGCGCACTCCCGGCACCCTTCAGCGCCTCCCCCTGCCGGGCCGATGCGGGGTCAGTCGCCGCGAGCGCGTCAGACGGGCATCCCATCCGGCCGAGAATACGCACAAGCTCATCCCGCCTCCCTGGAAGCCGCATCAGAAAGCGGGGCGATTCCGGCAAAGCGGCAAACATCAGCATCGCGAATAACAGCGGAGCAGCCCCGCCGATCACGTACAACGCGCGCCAACCTAGCGCGGGCAACACCACGGACGCAATGAGTCCGGCAGCCATCCCGCCGAGTGGCACGCAAATAAGGGTAAGTGTCACAGCCAGAGCGCGACGCCGCAACGGGGCAAATTCGGCCGTCAGAGCGGCCGCGTTCGGCAGCGCGCCTCCGACGCCCGTCCCCGCTATGACTCTGAGAATCCCCAGTATCAGGAGGCTGTGACAAAAAGACGTCGCGAGAGTGGCCAGCCCAAACACCAGAACGCAGACGATCAGCGTCACCCGGCGTCCGAAGCGATCGCCGCAATAGCCCGCAAGAGAGCTCCCTACGACCATCCCCGCCAGCCCAAGCGCAGCAATTGGAGCGAACGCCGCGCGTGTCACGTGCCATTCCCGCATAATCGAAGGAATGGCGAGGCCCAGAACCTGAAGATCGAAACCGTCGAAAATGACGGCGATCGCGGTCAGCAGCAACAGCGCCTTCTGGTAGCCGTTCCAGACTCCGCGGTCGAGCAGGGTATCGATGTCGGCGGGTCCGGCGTGCGCGGGGCTCAATTGAGTTTCTTCAGCCAGATATTGCGCACGGAAACTTTCGTGGTGGCTTCAATTTCAATTCCGAAGTAGCCAGACCAGTTGTTGGACGAATCCGGATCGTCGTCGACAAACGCCGCCATGAGTTGCCCGTTCAGAATCTGGAGGGCGGTCGGACCCCGCACGATGACCGTATACTCGTTCCAGTCGTTCATCTTCACGAGCTTGCCCAGTTCCGCCAGATCGCCGATGTTCCCCATCAGACGCCTTGCGCCCATACCGGAACCTTCCACCACCTGCCCGCGATAGGCTTCGATTCCCATCGGCGTGTTCTCGGAATAAACCTGCCCGCTGTAAATCTGCGACGGCCAGAAATCGGCTTGCGGTCCGGTCAGCATCCAGCCGAGGTTCACGGGTCCCAGGTTCGCGGCAATCGGCCGCCGCCACGGGATACCGCTCCGGCTTCGGTACTGAATTCCGCTGCCGCCGGTGCCTTCCACTTTGATCTCGCATTTCAGGGTGAAATCGTGCGCTTCAACGCCTCGATAAACGATGTAAGTATTGCCGCTCGGATTCGTCACCGTGGACTCGCCGACAAGCGCGCCATCCTCCACGCGCCAGAATTTTGGATTGCCATCCCAACCCTTCAGACTGACGCCATCGAACAGCGAGACGTAACCTCGGTGGTCCTGGAAATCCATCGGCTCAGGCTGGCTGAAGCTACCCGCTCCGAAGTTGCCGCCCATCGCGACGTACGCGGCAAGCTGCTGCGCATCGAGCTTGTTGGCTGAACTCTGAACCTTCGCCAGGGCAGTCGCGCGGGCGTTCGCAAGAGTGAGTTCGGCAGCCCCCACGGCATCGACTTTCGTTTTGAGCGTCGCTGCGCTCGGCGACGTCAGCGATGCGGCGGTAACGGCGCTGCGGGCCTCGGTCAGCGATTGAGTCAACGCAGCCGTATCGGTAGCGATCTGTAATAGCGCATTCGCCTGGCTCGACGTGCTGTGTGGAATTGTAGTCGCCCCGACGGCCGAGCCGCGATTGCCTCCGGTTCCTGGGGCGACCCGCGCCCCGCTGGCTCCGGCGGCCCCACGACCACCGCCGCCCCGTCCGCCTGCCCCGCCATTCGCGACGAGCGCGGCGACCTGCTCGGGCGTGAGTTTATTCGGCGACACCTGAATTCTCGCGAAGGCCTGTGCGCGATCGCTCGCGACGGCGAGTTCCGCCGCTTTCACCGCTTCCACCTTTGTCCGGATATCCGCATCGTTACGCGGATCGGCAAGCGCCGCCGCCACAACAGCGGTGCGGGCGGCGGTCAGCGACTGCCCCGCCCCGGAAAGATCCGCATTCATCTGCGCAACTGCCGCAGTCTGTTCGGGCGTGCCATTTGGAATGCCGCCCCGTCCCTGTGCAAACATAAGCGTGCTGAAAGTCAGTAGTGTGAATGTGATGAGGCAGGGAAGTTTGAACATAGGGCAGTTGTTCCGATTACCCTGGCAGTATATCGAAGAATCGACCCCCGAATGCAAAAGGGCAAGTGTGGGGCGGGCGGTTCCCGCCTGCCATTGGTCGAGCGAGACTCGAGTTCCTTCAGTTTGGCTGGACACGCGGCGATAGCCGCGTTCTCTCGGAGCTCGCACATCCGCGGGTAGCCTGCCACGCGGCAGGCTACCCGCACCCACATCGCACTGGCAAGATACTCAGTAAGTAAATCGCAGCGTCAACTGAATTCTTCGCGTGCCCGTCACACCGCCCGCGCCAAGTCCCTGCCCCGTACTGATCGCGTTCAGCGACTCACCGAAGAACGGCGAGTTCAGCGAGCCCACCGGATTCGCCAGGTTCACGTGGTTGAAAATGTCCGTCGCGGCAATCGTCAGACCGACGTTGTAGCGATGACTGCTGCTGGCTCCCACCTGACCAAGCCCGCCGCCACGTCCACCGCCACCGAAACCACCACCGCCGCCACGGCCGCCTCCACCACCCCCGCGGCCGCCTCCGCCGAAGCCTCCGCCAGCGCCAGTTGCGCTCGCAACACCGCGCTTCTCACCCCAGCCCCAATAGCGCGTGAAGCGGACGTCGGTATCCCAGCGGCTGCGGCCGGTGCCGAAATTCACGGGAATCGGAATTGCGTTCGGGCCGGGCGTCAGATTGAAATTGCCGTACGGGGTGCATCTGATGTTGGGCGCCATGCAGTTAGCTCCGGCGGGAGCGAAAGAAGGCCTGTCGTTGTTGATGCCATCGCCGTTGTAATCGAGACCGTCCGTGATATTGAACGGCACCGCAGAGTTCGCCGAAAAACTGGGCGAAGCCGTCCAGCCCAGCGGCAAGCCGAGACTTCCGATCAGATTCACGCGATTGACTGGAATGGCCGCGCGGCCCCAATCGACGGACGTGTTGTATTCGTTGCTGGGGAAGCCGTTCGTATTGGTATGGTAATCCGACCAGGCATAGTATCCATTGAGCGAAACGTGGCTGTTGATCCGCGAGTTCACGCTCGTGATGACCTGCAGCTCTTTATACATGCCGGAGGCTTCATAGTTGTAAATGTAACCCTGTCCGGGATACGGCAAGACGCCGGGAACGTCCGGATCGGCCGGGTTGAATGTTCCCGGAAGGTAAGCGTTGATCTGCCGCTCGCGCAGATCGTGAACGCCGCGCGAGTCGGTCACATTCACGGTAAGAGTCGTGCGCCCGGGCAGCGCGCGTTCGATGGAACCGGCGTTCTGAATCATGTAGGACGCCTTCAGGTTCGGATCGACCTGATAGAGCGCCTGGCTCGAAGTTGCCAGCAGCGAAAGCGGCGGCATGCCGGTCGGGGTTCCGAAATACGCCAGCGCCGGATAAGCCGCGGTGGAGGTGTTGGAATTGATGTCGTAGTTCTGTTGCCCGAAGCCGTTGTAGCGGAGCGCATTTAAAACGTCGGCGAGGGGAAACCGGTAATAGAAAATTCCCGAGCCGCCGCGCAGGACGGTCTTGCTGGTCTGCCCCGCCTTACCGCCCGGAGCCCACGACACCGCAAGACGCGGAGCCCAGTCCGTCTTGTCGGAGATGTTGGTCTGTACCTCATAGCGAATACCGCTGCTCACGGTGATATTCGGACGCACGCGCCAGTCGTCCTGCGCGAAGATGCCGGCGTCGAACTGGTTCTGGGCAAACGTCGATGGCCCCGCGTTCAGGCTGTACGAAGTGGGGCCGCAGCCGGCGGTCAGAATATCCGACATCGAATAGCCCTGCTGCAACGCCAGTTCCGTGTATTGGTAATCCTGGATCGAAGTCGGACTCGTCAGGGCGGGCAGGGCGGGATCGAAAGTTCCGTTGAAGCAGCCTGCTGTGCTCGCATTCACGGGTGTCGTGAACGTGTAGGTGCCGTTGAAGTTGGAGGTGGATTTCACGTCCGTCTGGTTCTCGCGGAAGCGCGCGCCGTACTTCATCGTGTGCTTGCCCTGCGTGATTGTGTTCATCTCCTGTAATTCATACAGCTTGTTGTGAGTAAAATTCGCCTGCTCGTTACCCCCGGATGTAAACGCGCTGGCGACGCTGATCGTAGGCCCCGGAAAAAATGCGGCGTTGCTGTTGGCTACCGATTCGTCGTACTGGAACAGGACCTCGTTGACTGATTTCGTCCCGAGCACTGTGGTTTCGGTGGCCTGCACAGTATTCGACTTAGTGCCCCCGAATATCTCCTGCGAGGGAAGGCTGAAACCGCCTACGCCGCTTTCGTTCGAGCGCGTGTTGTGTTCAAAGCGCAATACCAGCGTATTGTTCTGATTGATCGCGTAATCGATGCGGGGATTGAGCGACCAGTTCGTCGATGGCGTCGCGAATGTCGCGTTGTAAAGCGTCGGAACAAAACTCGAATTGAGCGTCTCGCCGTTGATCAGCTGCGCCGTGTTGAACGTGCGCTGGTTGACGTCCAGAAACCAGGAAAGCTTCTTCCCCAGCGGGCCGCTGAAACTTCCTTCGAGCTGGCGGTTGTTGTAGTTGGGCATCGCGCCATTCACAAAAGGATCGCGGGTATCGAGATCGTGGTCGCCAAAGATAAAGAAGCCGCTGGCGTGATAGGCGTCGGTGCCGGGCTTGGTAAAGATCTGGATACGGCCGAAGCCGGGCGTATCGAATTCCGACGCGAACGGATTCGAATTGATGCGAATCTCGCGAATGGAACTCTTGGGCGGCATCTGGCCGCCGCTGAAGCCGTCAATGAAGATCTGCGGACCGTTGGGTCCGGCCGCAGGACCTGCCATCGCTTCCAGCTGCGCTTCCAGATCGTCGGGATCGTCGGGAAGAGAATCCATATCCGTCTCGCTGAGCACAATCGCGCCCGCGTTCTGCGACGGATCCACGCTTACCGCGCCAACACCACCCGAGTTCACATCTACCTGTTGGGTAGACGTGGCGATCTGGAGCGCAATATTGACCGGGACGGTCTGACCGTCCGTCACCGTCACATTCTGCTGCGTCGCATTCACGAAGCCAGGGGCCGTGATGCCAACAGTGTACTGACCTGGCGGAACCGTTACGGTGAACTGGCCATTGCTGTCGGTTTTCGCGTCGCGCGTCTGCCCGGGGCCCGTCACGTGAACCGCGGCGGCCGGCACCACGGCGGCCGAAGGGTCCGTGACGGTGCCCTTCAGGGTACCCGCCCCCTGCGCATATATCGAGATCGCCGAAAACGCAATCAACGCGACTGGCATGCCGGCACGTCTAAGGAATATGGATGTGTTCATCAGATCTTTGTTTAACCGCTCTTTGGCTATCTTGCCAACAAGACGAGCTAAGAATCTGACAGTTACAGGCTGGAACACACGTGACCGGGCGTTCTGTATCAAACGCCGCACATGAAATCGGCTGGTGTGGAAATGAGCACGGCGAGGGACCCGGTTAAAGGTACCTCGCCGTACTCTATTTCACCGATTCGGTTATTAATAGGTAAATCGAAGCGTCAGCTGGACTCTGCGGGTTCCCGTGACACCGCCGGCGCCGAGTCCCTGCCCGGTGCTGACGGCATTCAGCGACTGGCCGAAGAACGGTGAATTCAGGCTGCCGACCGGATTGGCCAGATTCACGTGATTGAAGATGTCGGTAGCGGCTATCGTCAGGCCGATATTGTAGCGGTGAGTGTTGCCACCACCAACCGCTCCCAATCCACCACCGCCGCGGCCGCCACCGCCGCCGCCAAAACCGCCACCACCACCGCCGCCGCGGCCACCACCGCCACCGCCGCCGCCAGGTCCGCCAGCGCCACCACCGCCGCCGCGGCCACCGCCACCGCCGCCGGGACCGCCAAGACCACCACCGCCACCGGTGGCAGCGGCGACGTTCCGCTTTTCACCCCAGCCCCAGGTACGGCTGAAACGAATATCGGCATCCCATCGATCATGGCCATTACCGAAGTTGATGGGAATCGGCGTGTAGCTGGTACCCGGCGAGATGTTGAAATTGCCGTACGGTGTGCATCTGATGTTTGACGCCGAGCAGCTGGATCCCGCCGGCGCCAGCTCAGGCCGGTCATTGATCACGCCATCGCCGTTATTATCCAGACCAGTCGTGATATTGAAAGGCGTCGCGGAATTCGCCATAAAGGTCGGCGAAGCTGTCCAGCCATAAGGAAGCCCGATCGTGCCCACCAGGTTGAAGCGGCTGGTCGGAACCGTGGCACGACCCCAATCGAGAGACGTGTTGTACTCATTCATGGGCAAGCTGCCGCCTGCCGCGGTGTTCGTATGGTAATCGGTCCAGGCGTAGTATCCGTTGAGAGAGATGTGGCTATTCACTCGCGAATTCACGCTCGTGATGACCTGCAGCTCTTTGTACATACCGGAGTCTTCGTATAGATAAAGGTAGCCTTGGGAGGGGTATGGCAAAGCACCGAGCGGCGTCGCAGCCGTGCCGAATGTTCCGGGCAGAGGAGCATTGATTTGCCGCTCACGCATATCGTGCACGCCGCGCGAATCGGTCAACTGAATCGTGAGAGTCGATCTGCCCGGCAGCGCGCGCTCGAACGACGCTGCGTTCTGAATCATGTACGAGGCCTTCTGACTGGAATCCACTTCGTAAGTTGGTTGAGCGTTGGCCATCAGAATCGACGTAGACGGCGTCGCCGGTCCCCCTGCCGCACCGAAGTAGGCGAGCGCCGGGAATGCCGCCGACCCGAGAGACGCGGAGTTGATGGTGTAGTCCTGCTGCCCGAAGCCGTTGTAGCGAAGCGCATTCAAAACATCGGCGAGAGGGAATCGGTAGTAGAAAATACCCGACCCGGCGCGCAGAACCGTCTTACTGGTCTTGCCCGGCTTGGCGCCTGGTGCCCAGGAGGCCGAAAGACGCGGCGCCCAGTCGGCCTTGTCCGAGATGTTCGTCTGCATCTCATAGCGCATACCTCCGCTCAGAGTAAAATTGGGCTTCACACGCCAGTCGTCCTGGGCGAAAATGCCGGCGTCGAACTGGTTGACCGCGAATGTCGGTTGGCCCGCATTCAGTGAATAAGATGTGGGGCCGCAGCCGGCGCCAAGAATCGTTGACATCGAATAGCCCGCCTGCAACAGCTGTTCCGTGTAAGCATAATCCTCAATTGAAGTCGGATTGCTGAGGGCGGGAAGATTCGGATCCAGGCTTCCGTCGAAGCACGGTGTGGTTGACGCATTTTGTGGCGTCGTGAATCCGTATGAGCCGTTGAAGTTGTTCGTGGACTTGACGTCCGTCTGGTTCTCGCGGACACGGGCGCCGAATTTCATCGTGTGCTTGCCATTGGTGATCGTGTTATCTTCCGTCAACTCATAGAGCTTGTTGCGGGTAAAGTTAGCCTCCTGGTTGCCCCCGGAAGTGAAAGCGCTCGCGACGCTGATCGTGGGACCGGCGCTGAAGCTGGCGTTTTGATCGGATACGCTGTCGGAGAACTGGAACAAAACTTCGTTGACGGACTTGGTTCCGATCACCATCGTTTCGGTGGCCTGTACGGTGCTGTTCTTGGTAGTGCCGAATACTTCCTGCGTGGGGAGACTAAAGCCGCCCACGCCGCTTTCGTTCGCGCCGCTGGATCGCTGATAACGCAGCACCAGCGTATTATTCGAATTGATGGCGTAATCGATCCGCGGATTAATATTCCACTGTTTGGAAGGCGTGGGGAAGGTCGCATTGTAGGTGGTCGGAACGAAGCTGGAATTCAGCGTCTGCCCGTTGATCAGCTGGGCAGTGTCGAAAGTGCGATCCGTGATGGTCATGAACCAGGAGAGTTTCTTGCCCAACGGTCCGCTGAAACTGCCCTCGTACTGACGATTGGAGTAATCGGGCATCGCACCGTTCACGAACGGATCGCGGGTGTCCAGATCGTGGTCGCCGAAGATGAAGAAACCGCTGGCGTGATAGGCATCGGTGCCGGGCTTGGTGAAGATCTGAATGCGACCGAACCCCGGGGTGTCGAATTCCGACGCAAAAGGATTCGAGTTGATGCGGATTTCGCGGATGGAACTCTTGGGCGGCATCTGACCACCGCTGAAACCGTCGATAAAGATCTGGGGCCCGTTCGGTCCGGCTGCGGGACCAGCCATGGCCTCCAGCTGCGCTTGCAGGTCGTCGGGATCGTCCGGAAGAGAGTCCATATCCGCTTCCGAGAGCACAATCGCACCGGCGTTCTGAGAAGGGTCCACACTTACGGTCCCGGCGTTGGACGAGGTCACGTCCACCTGCGCCGCGGAGGTGGCAATGTCGAGGGCGATATCGAGCGGACTCGCTTGCCCGGACGTCACTGTCACGTTCTGCTGTGTCGCAGTCACAAACCCTGGCGCCGTAATCCGGACGGTGTACTGGCCTGGGGGAAGGCTGAGCGTATCGAGACCCTGGCCGTCCGTCTTGTCGTCGCGCGTTTGTCCCGCGCCTGTGACGTGGACGGCAGCGCCTGGAACAACCGCCGCCGAAGGATCTTTAACTGTGATCCTCATCGTGCCGACACCCTGCGCCTGCAGAAGCGGTACGGAAAACGCGGATAGGGCCGCGAATGCGATCGGAAAAACTGCTCTTCTTACAAATATAGTAGCCATTAGTAACACCTGTCCCCTCACAAACCGTCCATGAAATGACGCCAAACCCTTGTGATAGTTACCACATCCAGGCCGTGTAAGCAGATCTTTACATACATATAAGAACGGGTATGGACCACCCGTCGCGGTCAGCGTGGGAACGAAAGCGAAAAAACGAACCCAATTTCTTCCTACGCTATTGATAATAAAACGTAAAAGTAACCACTGGGCGCTCGGCAACGGAGCTTATCAAGCCGCTCGCCGGGTACGCGATGGTGCGGTTTGTCACAGAGGCGGGGGCAGCTATTTATGGTTTCTGAACGTGCCCGGGCCGATAGCGGAATGGCTATTCCGCACGAGGCATAGTCAGGCGAATTCCGGCAGCATCGGCTTCATTCGAGTCGGCAAACGCATGCGTCTGCTGGAGCATGAATCGTGCTCCGCTCAGATCCGGGAAATCGATCGCCGCGGTGTAGCGATGAGCGAAATCCATGGTACGGACAAGCGCGCCAGGTATTCCGTTCTGCGAGAGGGCCTTGAGCGCAATCATGTAATTGTTGCGATAAACCGTCGGCACAATAATCCGGTTCTCCTGGGCGGCCACCAGTTCCGCGTTCATCATGACGCGCGCTACACGGCCATTGCCATCGGCGAACGGATGGACCTCCGAGACAAGAAACATCATGAAAACCGCGCGATGCAGCGGGCACGTCAGCGCGCGATAGATCTCGAAACCCTTGAGGAGCGTGCCTTCCACCAGGTCGGGAGCGACAAATACGGTGGAACCGGCGCGGTTGGGCTCAGCTTTGAGGCGGCCGGGACCCTGCTCGGGACGGCCTTCCATGATTCCGGCATGCCGCCGCTTCAGACTCTCCATCAAGTCGCCGAATGTGCGGGGCAGGCGGGACATCTCAACCTCGTCGGAGACCACCTTCCAGGTGCCCAGAATATCGTGAGCGTCCGCCGGGCGCGCCTTGGGAATATGGCCATTGAAAATAATGTCCGCGGCTTCATCCACGGCGAATTCGGTCCCTTCGATGAAGTTCGAGAAGTAGGCTTCGAAGAACGGGAGTACGGGATCGTCGGAAGGGCGCGCGAGACGCGTCACCGGCGCGGTTCCCGCAAGTTCGGTGAACAGGCGCTGAAACAGATCCAGCCGGGACGGATCATAGGCGTGGCCAGCCGCCCGCGCGATGCCGACGGGCGATTCGAGGGCCGCCTTGCGGGTTCCGAGCAAAGCCCCCATCAGACTGTCCAGGCGCTGAAATTCTTCCAGCATGTCCAGGCGTCCGGCAATTTTGCGGGCGTTGTCGCGAATACGCTGCAACGCTGGTTCGCCGCTCTGGCGCAGTATTTCGTCCAGCCGCTCTTCCACCTCGCGTGCCGAAAAAGTCCGGGCCATGCCATGTCGCGCCCGGGACGGCCGCATATTCTCCAGGAGCGCGCGGGCTGGCGACGAGATATGCAGGCCTGCCATGAACTGGAGGTCGCTCTCCAACGTGGGCGGTCCCTTGCGAGGCCGCAGAGTCACTCCGGGTAATGAGATATCGCGCTTGTGATTGGCGACCAGAAAAATCGAGCCATCCGCCGACGGACGGTTCTCAAGCGCGGTCCGATCCGCGATGAGGGCGTTCGGCAAATAGGCTGCGATCAGAGCCCAGAGATTTCGCTGCACAATCCGCTCGGGGGTATCCGTCAGATTGCGCGTATAAAGGCGGGTTCCGATCTTGCGCAGCTTGCCCAGTTTCGCTTCCCGCGATACGGCAGCAGTGATACCCACGTTCGAGACGAAGACCTCAGCTCTTGTGGACAAATCTGGCATTAACGGACTCCCTCAAGCCCAATATAGCAATGTTTTGGGACTTAAGATACGGATAATTATATTTTATGGGATTTAACAATCGGAGTCGGAGCTTCGTGGAGCCGCGAGGAGAATCGGGAGTTAGCGAGATGAAAAGACGAAATAACACAATTTTTTGGGTTTTAAAATAATGTTTGTGAAATTTTTTGGGATTTAACGCAGCTTCGCACGCCCCGTTTTCTCCACCCAGTTACGCATCATCGCGGCACAATCCCGCGATTCCTTCACTGTGGCCAGTTCCGCAATCGTCCACCGCATTTTGCGGCCCCAGTTGGGGTACTCGGCCGTCGTTCCGGGCAGATTCTGCTGGTGCGGTTCCTTCGTCAGATCTTCCTGATTGATGAGCCACATGGTGCAGGGCGTGGAGGCGAGAAAGCCAGAAACCGCAAAGTGCAGTTCGCCGGTGAGTTCCGGAATCTGGGCGGCATCGCGCTCATAATCGGACGGCATAAGCCCCGCCTTGAACAGCGCGTCGAGCAACCGCTGTTTATCCTGGGCGCGATCCGCCAACTGAGACAGGCGCAGGTCGTTATCGATGGTCCCGGCACGGAAACGGGCTTCCACGTCTTCGCCGGTCCAATAGCCCGCCATGGTGGCCAGATCGTGGGTGGAGGTTGAGGTCAGGGCGGACGCCGGATACTCCGCCGGAGGCCGGAATTCCGCGCCATTGCGCTCAAAGTACAGCAGCTTATAGCTCAGGATGCCAAAGCGAGCCAGCGTTTCGCGGACTTCGTCTTCGACGGTCCCCAGATCTTCGCCCACAATGACGGATTGGTTGCGTACGCTCTCCAACGCCAGCACGCGGACCAGATCCTGCGCGCGGTCCCGTACATAGGCGCCGTCTTTCGCGCTGTGGCCTTCCGGAATCCAGTAGAGCCGGAACAGGCGCATGACATGATCGATACGGAGCGCGCCGCCGTGCCGCATAGTTTTGCGGATCGACTCGGCGAAAAGCCGGTAACCGTCCGCCCGATGGCGAACCGTATTTGGCGGAGGAAACGACCAGTCCTGACCATTCGGGGAAAAACCGTCGGGAGGCGATCCGACTCGGCAGCCAGTGATGAAATAGGGCCGCCACCCCCAAAGGTCGGAGCCGCAGCGGTCGGTCGCCAGCGCCAGGTCGTGGTACAGGCCGATGCTCATCCCAGCGTGGAGCGCGTGCTTCTGAACCCCGGCGATTTGTCCATCCACCAGCCACTGCAGCCAGCCGTGAAACAGAACGGCCCGCGCGTTCCGCCGGGCGAATTCGGCGACGGCGAGGCTGGCGGGGTCGCGAAACTCTTCGGGCCAGTCCGGCCAGATCCAGAGGTCGGGATTCGCGGCGTGAAGATGCTCGTCGAGCGCGCAATAGGTGGCGTAGATCCGCAGCAGTTCGCCTTCGCGCGCGATCCAGTCCAGGCATTCGGGCCCCGGCGGGTTGGTTTCGAAGATACGATCGAGCGCACGGCGCTTTAGCGCGGCTACCTGTTCGTATTCGACGGTTGGCGCTTGCCGCAGACGCTGCAGTTCGGCCGGATCTTCTACCGCAACGTATCCTTCGATGCTTTCGACGTCGAGATACAGAAAATTTCGATAGAAAATGCTATTTGGAAGATAGGGACTGGTGTTGTACGGACGCCGGTTATGAATCGCATGCAGCGGATTGAGCGCGATGAAGTCGGCTCCCAGAGCCGCTACGGACCAATCGATCAGATCGCGCAGATCGCGGAAATCGCCGCAGCCCCAATTGCGGTCGGAGCGAAGACCGTAGAGCGTGACGCCAAACCCTGCATTGCGGCGCGAGGGCTGCCAGGCGCGATCCGGGGCGACGATCAGGCGCGTCACGCGGCGGCCGGATCGCGTTTCGTGATAGCCGAGCGGGAGTTTCGGAGCGAGCGCGCCGGCGAGCAGCGGAATACGTTCGCCCGCTTCAGTAATGATTTCCAGATCCGCGGGCGCCCGGAAAGGTTCCGATTCACCGATGACAAGAACCGCGGACTGGTCGAACCCGCCCCCGGATGCCGTTTCAATTGCCGTTACAATGGCGCGGTTGGTCGCTTCGGAGGTGACGTGCGGCGTCCCGAAGTTGTCCCAGAATTGTTGTTGGATTCCAAGCCGTTCCGCTGCGTCACGAAGGGCGTCGTCGAATGGCACTTGCATCCAGTTTAGCGTGAGGGCGAGTTTTTCAGAATTCCAGCTTGTCGATCAGATTATTCAGCTGCGTCTGCAACTGGGTTTTCTGCTGTTCGAGTTCTTTCTGGCGGTCGTGCGACTTCGCGATGGAAACTTCCTGATCGGCCAGTTTCCGCGCGTAGTCCTGAACCAGCTGCTGCTGGCCGCTGACCGCCGAGAGGCTGGCTATGTTGTCGCGATTGCGTTGCTCGTCGCGGGTGGTGGAATCGATATCGGCGTTGACGCGGGTTCTTTCGGAATCCATGGCGGCGATCTGCTTTTTCAGGTCGGCGATCAGCTGCAACTGGCTGCGCGCCGCGTCGGAAATATTTTGATTATGGATGTAGACGAGCAGACCGTCCGGATTGAGCGAAGACACCTGCGTTTGCTGATCGTAGACGTTTTCTTCGGTGACCGGGAAGGTGACGTCGCCTGCCGCGGGAACTTTGACTTCAAAGCGGTAGGCGTCGCGCGCGGTTTCGATCGGCTTCGCCGTGTCGATCAGGGTATAGGCGGGGCGAACGGGATATTCGACGATGAGAGTCTTGGCGCGCGGGTCCACATTATGAACGGTGTATGTTCTCTTTGTGACAATAGCGTTCCTTGTTGTCAGGATTCCGTTTTGAGCTCGAACGGAACGGACGCGGTCGGTATGCGAATCCTGGTTCGTTGAAATGCGCGTTCCGAGGTCCACGCCGTAGCTGATGAAGCGCTTGTCTTTGGCTTTGACGGTTTCGACGAGGGCCTCGCCTGCGTAAGCGCCCGCGTCGAAGACCGTAATCGGGCCACCATCAAGAGTCATACCGGTATCGTTGGTGAGTTCGGCGGCGTTCAGTGGATTCGGACGGCTGGAATCGGAGTAGATGATGAGCTTACGGGCGGCGATTTTCTGCTGGAGAAACGGCAACATTGCCGATTCGTTTTTCTTTACGGTGACGGGGTTGCGGATGGAGTACTCGAAGAGGTCGGCAAGCTCTCCAGCGGGGCCGAGGTCGGCAATAGTAGAGGGAGACACAAATGGCCTCTGGGCGTCGACCATTACCGATTGCGAAAGGCTTCCATTCACCGTGAAGGCATCCGCGCCGAAGCCGCCAACACCCAGGTTATCGCCGACTTTCCTGGGAGCGGGTGCGGCCTTCGCCAAGCCCGCGACAGCACCCGAGTAAAGCGTCGGCGCGACCGCCTGATCCTCCGCCAGCTCCGCTTCCTTCCGCTGGATATACTTCGGCGCGTATAACTGGCTGATAAACGAAATCGGCTTTCCCGACACGAGCGAGATCTTCACATTCGTCCAGTCCTCGCCGGTCGTGTTGTCAACAATCGCCCAACCTTCAAGCGTCGACTGCGTACCCGTGTCATCCAGCATCAACCTGTAACTCGACTTCCACGCCGGCATCGGCATAATGTATGAAGCCCGCACGTCGTGCGATTTTGCGTCGGTCGAATCAATATAGACGCTGCGCTTGTCCTTTGACCGCGAACTCGTCAGCGCGGCCAGATAGTCTTTGAACTGGGTCTGGAGATTCACATCGGTGAAGTGGATGGATGTCGCCGCAGCCAGATCTACATTGCGCAAATCGCCCGAATCCATCAAAAGCGTAAGCTGTTCGCGTTCGGCATGGTCCTTGTCGCCCGCTATCAGCCGCGCCGAAACGATCGCGCCCGCCACGCGCTGCGGACCGAATTCCATCTCAACGCGCGCGCCCTTCAGTTGATCGATCACCGCAGACAGCGGTTGCCCGTCGCCGATCCGGAAAGGAAATTCGTTCAGTTTCTGTTCGAGCGGAATGCTGGAATCGTAACGGAGGCCGTTCACTTTGCCGCCCTGATCGTTGATCGTGAGCGATTTCAGGACATCGTTCATCGAGTCCGCGTCGAAATCGAGCCGCGCGGATTCGCCGGGAGCGAGCGGGCCAGATCGTTCGAAATAGCCGACGCCGTGCTTATAAAGAACCACCGTGCGAACAGGCAATTCGGCCGCGGGCGCCATCACCGCACACAATACGACAGCAACCAGGCTTCGATATTTCATACGCATGTAGACGCCGTCCTTTGCATTTAGTTCCACGCCGTTAATTGCGCGCGATCACGGAGTTAGTTCCCGCATGTCACTCGCCCATGACTTTAATGATGACGCGTTTTGAGCGTTGCCCGTCGAACTCGGCGTAGTATACCTGCTGCCATGGCCCGAAATCGAGTTTTCCATTGGTCACGGGAACGATCACTTCGTGGTGAATGATGAGACTTTTCAAATGCGAATCGCCGTTCGTTTCGCCGGTGCGGTGATGGCGGTAATCGTCGCGATAGGGCGCGAGACCTTCGAGCCAGGCGTCGATATCCTGGATCAGTCCATCTTCCGCGTCGTTCACATAGACCCCCGCCGTGATGTGCATGGCGGAGACGAGGATCATGCCTTCGCGAATCCCGCTCTTGCGCAGGGCGGCGTCGACCTGCGGGGTCATGTTGATGTATTCGCGGTGCCTGGCTGTCTTGAAGGTCAGGTATTCAGTGTGGAACTTCATATCCGCGATCTTACTGCGGAAAGACGCGGCGACGAATCGCTTTACTTTATGAGTTAATGTAAAGCATGTCGGAAGCAACCATTTCCCCGAAGAATCAGATCGTCATCCCGCTTGAGGCGCGTAAGGCGCTCCATGTGAAGGCGGGCGATAAGATCCTTGTGACCGTCATAGGGGATAAAGTGATCGTGCTGGAAAAGCCGAAATCGTGGAGCGCCGCGATCCGGGCACTTCCCCGCACTAAATATCCGACCGACTACCTTAAAAACGAACGCGCTGATTGGGATTAGGCCGGCTTTCGGGCGTTTCTCCGTAGACACGGACGGATTGCGCCTGGGACAGAACACCCGGTACTTACCCCTCACGAACCAGATCTTCTCATGGCTCGATTTGAGGAGTTCGGAGGCAATCACGTCAACAGTCACGATGACGGAATTACTGGTTCAGCCCTTGCGCGCGGGAGATGAAGTCAAGGCCGATCTGTTATACAGCTTGCTTTCGAGACACCCGAATCTGCACTGGGTTGCGCCGGATCTGGAAATCGCCAAGATCGCGGCTCACTACCGCGCGCAGCACCGTCTGAAGACAATCGACGTTCTCCACGCCGCAACGGCGTCGGCGGCATCGGCAACCGGCCTGGTCACAAACGATGCGGCGCTGGCACGTGTGGAAGGCATTGATGTGCTGGTTCTTGAAAATCTTCTGCCTCTTTAATTCCCGGACAGCTTATCGTCATTCTACAGACGCCTGACCGCAGCTAAACGTGCCGCTTTTCGAAACGCACCTGGAAAACCGATCCCCGCCCCGGCTCGCTCGTCACTTCAATCACAGCATCGTGCGCCGCCGCAATGCTCTGCGCGAGCGATAACCCCAAGCCGTGCCCGCCATCCGAGCGCGACTTACTGGCCCGGTAGAAACGTTGAAAGATATGCGGAATATCTTCGGCTGCAATGCCAATCCCCTGGTCCCGCACTATGCCCACGACCCTGCCGTCTTTCCCGCTCACAGACAGATTCACCTCCGTGCCGCCCGCCGAATACTTCAGCGCGTTGTCGAGCAGCGCCAAAAACAGCCTGCGCAGGGCCGCCGCATTGCCCGCAATTGTCGCGGCATCCGTGCCCGACGCGACCCTGATGCGAATCTCGCGCGCATCTGCCAGGCCATGCAACTCGCGGGCGGCGGCGTTCAGCACATCGCGCAAATCGATCGGCCCCATCGGCATCCCTGCCCCGCGCGCATCCCGCCGCGCCAGAAAAAGCAGATCCTCCACCAGCTGCGTCATCCGTTCCGATTCCGCCGCAATCTCCCGCAGCGACTCGCGATATGCCTCCGGTTCCCGCTCCCGGCGCAACGCCAGTTCGGCGCTTGTACGAATGACCGCCACCGGTGTCCGAAGTTCGTGCGACGCATCCCCGGCAAAACTCCACAGCACCGCCACGGCCGATTCCAGCCGCGCCAGCGTCGCGTTCCACGTTTCCGTCAGCCGCTCCAGTTCGTCGCCTGTGCCGGGCGCGGGTAAGCGGGATGCCAGGTTCTCAATTCCAATCGTTCTCGCAGCGGTAGTAATTTCATCCACTGGTCTCAGCGCCCGGCGACTCAACCACGCGCCGCCAAGACATGAAATAGCGATCACCACCGGAATAAGGCTCAGCAGCAGCACCCGCAGAAGTTCCAGCGCGCGGTGCATCTCGGCGCGCGACGCCCCGATTTCAAACGTGTACGGCTGATTGCGAATCATCATCGCACGCCGCAGAACTTCATAATGCGTGTGCGGAGTCACAACCGTCGCCGGATATCGGAACGGCAAACCACTGCCGCCCGTTGGCCGCAATTCCAGATAGCTGGAAGAAGGCAGCGCGTGGCAGAACTCTTCGATCTCGTCGTTGAGATCCACCGCCGGTATCTCCGCAACCTCGCGCTGAACGAACGCTTCGAAGCGCGACGCTTCGTCGTCGAGTCCGCGCCGGATATCGCGCGTGAGCCGCTGCTCCATCATCGTCCAGATCAGGCCGCTGAAGATGCACAGCGCCGCGCTCAATATCAGGGCGTACCAGACGGTCAGCCGAAAACGAATTGAGCGTGTATTGAACGCCTTCACTCACGACTCCCGCATGGTGTAACCGACGCCGCGCACTGTGTGAATCAGCTTGGGCCCGCTCATATCCACCTTGAGCCGCAGCAAACGAACGAAGGCTTCAATCGTATTCCCCGCCACGTCACTGTCGAAGCCCCAGACGGATTCGAGAATCGAATCACGGGTAATCACCCGCCCGTGGTTGCGCATCAGGAGTTCCAGAAGACTGAATTCGCGGGGCGTGAGATTCACGGGTTGCGCGCCCCGGGTCACGCGCCGCGTCGAAGGGTCCAGCTTCAGATCCGCAACCTCCAGGCAAACCGCTCGTGGAATCGCGCCCCGGCGGCTGACCGCCCGCAGGCGAGCCAGAAAGATGTCGAAGGAAAAAGGTTTTGTGAGGTAATCGTCGGCACCCGCGTCGAGTCCGGCGATCACACTGGCCGCAGTGTCCCGCGCGGTCAGCATCAGCATGGGAGTCTGATTATGCGTTTCCCGCAGGCGCCGCGCGAGGGTGAGCCCATCCATCCCGGGCAGCATCACGTCCAGCACGATGACGTCGAACTCCGTCGAGCGCGCCATTTCGTAACCCTCGACGCCGTCGTGAGCGACAAAGACCTGATGGTTCTCTTCGGTCAGGCCGCGCTTCAGCAGCGCCGCCATTCGCTTTTCGTCTTCGACAACGAGGATTCGCACTCACCCAATCGTAAACGATCTGAGCCTCGCCCTATTTCCAGGCTCGGCCCTATTTGGCGGTGGCGCCCAGATGACTGACTCTTCCGTCCGCGCCAGTCCGATCCCCGGGCTGCGCCCCAGCCGGACAGCTGCCCACGTATTTCTGATCCATAACCTGTATGGTCTCGCTCACGCCATACATCGCGGCTGTATTCGTGGAGTGCGTTTCGGAATGCGCCGCGGTATCGCCAACGAACGTAGTCGTTCCCTTGCTGTCGATCACGGACCCTCCCGATGGTGCAGCGCATCTCGCTCGAATACTTGCCGCCCTCAAAGCTTTCGCTCACCTGGGTGCAGCCCTTCATGCCTTTCGATTTGGCCCGCACCGCCTGGTCCCAAGCGTGACTGCGGCAGAGCGTAAAGGTTGCCTCAGTCTTCCTGTTCCCCGGATTCTCGGTCGTCTGCGTGTGGATCGACCAGAGGCCCTCTTTCATGTCCGGTGCGTCGCCCGCCCCGCCGCCCCGATGACAAGGCCGATAATCCCGGCCACGAAAACCAGTATCTTCTTCATCGTTTCCTCCATTGTGCCGGCTCAGTTTACTTTGTTTTTTCCAATCCATTTTTGCCAACCCATGCCGACTAACGGCTCATCTCCGCAATCTTCTCTCGCACTCCCGCCGCTCCCGGCGAATCCGGATGGCGGCTGAGAAAATCGCGCCACTCCTCAATCGCCCCCGCTCGGTCGCCGCGCTCCACATAAATCGCCGCCAGCGTCAGTTGCGGATGAGAAAAATGCGCGGGGTCGAGCCTTATCGCGATCTTCAGATATTTTTCCGCCAGCTCCGGATCTTTCAGATCGAAATAGGCAAGACCGAGCTGTGAGTTCGCCAGCGCGTCGTTCGGCCGCCGCGCCGCCGCGCGCTGGTTGTATCCCAGGGCCTCACGCGCGCGGCCAAGATTCAACAACACGCCACCCAGGTTCACGAGCGGCTCAAACGCGTCGGGATCGGCCTCCAGCGCCTGGCGAAAATCCGCCTCCGCGTCGCCAAACTGGTACGCCTGATATGCAATCGTTCCCAACTGATTCCACGCCGCGGTGAAGCTCGGCGCAATTTCCAGGGCGTGCCGAAGACGAGTGGCGGCACAGGCCGAATCGCGACGCTCCAGGCAATGTTGCGCCTCTTCATACTCCTTCGAAGCCCGATCCGAAATCGACAGCACCGTCGTTGAAACAGTCGCTCCCGTCCCCCGCCCGCCTTCCACTTCGAGCGTGGCCGCGTCCACCCGCAACGCAATATCGAGACGGCCTTTCGAATCCACCGTCCCGGAACTTAGTTCCACGGTCTGCACCACATCGCCGCGCGCCGCCGTCGAAATCACCAGCGTGTACGTCCCCGCCGGAATTTTGTGAAACTGAAAGCGGCCGTCTTCATCGCTGACGGTCGAGCTCTCGAAAGGCGCTACCGCCCCGTGCAGAGAGACGGCAACGGCGCCAGGCGGATTAATTCGGCCCGTCAGATCGTAGCCCGGACAAGGTAGCGTCAAAACCGCAATGAGCCACAGGTACCGCATCGCCTTTCGATTATAGTTCCATCGCAGCCAAACACCTTACCCCGGATTCGCGATAGCATATGAAGACGATGGAAGCCGATCCGGAGGAGTCGTCGCGCGCGCCCCAACCGGCGCCACCCCCTGCGCCGCCGGCCCAGCCATCGCCTCCGTCCTGGACGACTCTGAAAGACGACGAACTGCTCGCCCTTCGTCTCTGCGATCTCGATCTGCGCATCGAAGGCAGTGAGCTCGAACCGCACATCCGCCAGCTACGCGCCGAACTGGCCACGCGTGGCGTCACCCTCTTTCCCGATTGCTATCTCGGCGACGAATGGTTTTCTCCCACGGGCGTCCCCGCTATCGCGATCCCCTTCTACCTCGCGCATCCCCGCCTCAAATCTCTGGAACTTCGCCAGATGATGGAAGTCGAGGGCGGCACGCAGGAGGCTTGCATGATGCTGCTGCGTCACGAATGCGGTCACGCTTTCGATCACGCCTGGCAATTTTCCCGCCGCCGCGAATGGCAGCGCGTCTTCGGCAATCCCGACGCCAGTTACACGCCCGAAACTTATACGCCGCGCCCTTACAGCCACAGCTTCGTTCGCCATCTCCCCAACTGGTACGCCCAGGCGCATCCCGATGAAGACTTCGCGGAAACGTTTGCGGTATGGCTCTCCGCGCCCATCGAAGAACTGCGCGAACGCTACCGTGGGTGGAAAGCGCTCGCGAAAATCGAATATGCCGATGCGCTGATGCGCGAAGCCACCACCACGAAGCCGGTGGTCCGGCGCGGCCGCCGCATGTCCGAAGCCAGCCGGCTCCGCAAGACGCTGGCCCGCCATTACGCCACGCGCCGGAAACTCTACGCAGAGGATTTCCCCGATTTCTACGACGCCGACCTACGGGCCATTTTCCTCAAAGGCGATCCGGGGCCCGATTCCGCCGCGCGCGCCATGCGCCGCCACCGCGCCGCGCTCATCGCCGCCATCGTTCAGTGGACCGGCCAGCGAAAATACACGGTGGATATGCTGGTCCGCAAGCTTATTCTCCGCTGCCAGGCGTTGAAGCTGCCGTCCCCGCGCGATCCCGTCGGGCTGCATATGGAACTGGCCGCATACCTCTCCGCGCTGGTCACCAACCATCTTTATACGGGAAAATTCAAACGGTCGGTCTGAAGATGAAGATCCTGCTCCTGTTCGACGTCGCCCGTCCCGTCTCCGCTGAGATCGCGTACACGGCGGAAATGTTTTTGGGAGAAGACAAACCGGCGGAAGCCAATATTTTCACGGGCCTGCAAAAGCTCGGCCATGAAGTCAACGCGATGGCCGTTTACGACAATGCGGGAGACATCATCGAGAGGATTCGTTCCTTCTCTCCCGCCGTGGTTTTCAATCAGTGCGAGTCGTTTCGCGACGATCGGGCTCTTGAGCCCAATATTCCGGCTCTGCTTGAGCTGATGAAGGTTCCTTACACGGGGTCGGGGGTGGATGGGCTGCTGCTCTGCAAGGACAAGGCACTGGCGAGAGAAGTTCTCTCTCACCATCGGGTTCGCGTCCCGCGTTTCGTGGTCTCGCATCTCAAGTCGCCGCTGCGGCGGTTGCAGCGCTTCGGTTATCCCGCCTTTGTTAAACCCGTCGGCCAGGAGTCTTCCGACGGGATCGCGAAAGCGTCGTTCGTACGCGACGAAAAAGAAGCTATCGACCGCCTCCGCTTTCTTCACCAGAAATTCAATTCGGACGCCATGATTGAGGAATATATCGATGGCAGGGAGCTTTACGTCAGCGTGCTTGGCAATCGCCGTCGCGCCGTGTTTCCGCCGCGCGAAATCTTCTTTGGGCTTGTCCCGGACGACGAACCCAAGTTTGCTACGTCGCACGCCAAGTGGAACGACGCGTACCGGAAAAAATGGGGAATTGACAACGGCCCGGCGGCGGCGCTTTCGGAGTATACGAAAAAAGATCTGCGCAAGATGGCGCGCAATGTCTATGGCTGGCTGCGAATCCGCGGCTTCGGGCGCATCGACTTTCGGCTCTCGTCCCGCAACGAGCTCTTCGTGATCGAAGCAAACCCCAATCCGTCGCTCGCTGCCGAAGACGATTTCGCGCAATCGGCCATCGCGGCGGGCCTGACCTATGATGCGCTGCTGCAGGAAATCGTGAACGCCGCGCTTTCCTGAGTAATCACATTAACCATTCGTCGGCCGGATCGAACTTCGGGAACACAATATTCAGCACGGTCATGCGGCCGATTGCGCGATGCACCACACCCGGAGGAATCATCACACACATTCCCGCGCGAAGCGGCACGGTCTCGGCATCCAACTGCATCGCGGCATCGGGGCCGCATTCCACGATGTAATACGTCTCCGTCAGCCGTTTGTGAAAGTGCGCCTGCGCGTCCTCCGAAATGCGGGTCAGATGAATCGAACCCGGAAATTCCGCGACGTCGCCGAACGCCCGCTGCGTGGTTCCGCAGGGACAGCCGACAACAGGAAGCTCCGCGAATTCCACGATTCTCCAGGCACCTGCCATGTCTATTTCACCGCTGGATCTGCCGCGTAGCCTGGCCGATAGCGCAGATCCACGCCCTTCCGCGTAATCTTCACCTTGACCTCATGCCCCGAGCCGTCTCTCTGATAATTATTCGGCACATAAGTCAGCATGTACCCGTCGCGCGAATCGTCAATTGCATCGCGCAGCAGGCCCGCGAGGTCTTTGTCCTCCCAGTAAGCCTTTCCACCCGTTAGTTGGGCGAAATCGTCGAGTTCGAACGGTTTCACCATGCTCGGATTCACGGGATAAAACATCACACGGGCCTCGGAAAGTTCCTGCATTACTCGCGCCATATCCTGATAGTAGTCGGTCGCGGGAGCACCGTCGTTCCCTCCGCGTGCAGGGCCAGGGCCGGCACCGGATCGACCCAGCGAAAATCCGCCGCGGCCTCCTCCCCCGCCACTTCCCGTGTTGCCGGATCCGCGCGCGGATAATCCCCCGATCCAGATCAAGTTCTTTTCGCCGCGAATGCGACTCAGGTCGTGGGCGAGATTCGAGATCGTTTTTAACATCCACATTTGCCGGTTCCCATACGGCATTGCGGGCGGTTGCCAGTCGAATTCCAGGATGGCCGTCCGCAAGACCCCGGTGAACGGCGAAAAGTCGTGTATCGTTTTCAATTCATCGCCGAGCGCGAGTATCTCAATCCGGTCCACCGTTTGCGGCAGGTCATGGAGCATAGCGGCAATGGCGTCGCGCTCCCTGAACCGCGACAGCCAGTCCGAGTCCGAGCCAATAGTGTTCCATACGATGACAGTCGGCCGCTTCGGCGGCAGCCCGATCGGCAATCCGTTCGGCGCGCGTGGCGGGTCCCACAGCTTGTCGAACGACTGGATCTTTTGTTCCACGCCGTTATCGAACACACGGAAATCGTCGGCCGTCAGATCGGGAACAGGGGAGCCATCGGAATCTCGCGCCACGATCGCGACTTCCACGATCCGCGTCTCGGCCTGAAATACTGGACTCTGGCCGGAAGTCTGCGCGACCGCCGAGATCACCAAACCTATCGAGAAAAGCAGAGCGGTTCGCGTCATCTTCGGTTCACTTCCCGCCATCCGCGACATACGCCGGACGATAGTGCAACTCGACGCCTTTCCGCTCCGTTTTTAACTTCAGCTTCACCTCATGCACGGAGCCGTCTTTCTCGTAGTTGCTCGGAGCATAACTCAGCATGTAAGCGTCGCGTGAATCGTCAATCGCCTGCCGCAGCAACCCCGCGATATCGAAGCTGTTGTAATAAACGCGACCGCCGGTCATACCCACCAGTTCCCGCATAGCGTCAACGTTCTCGAATGCCTTCCCGGTAGCCAGGAACCCGCGCGTATCTACGGGATAAAGAATGACCCGAGCCGCCGCCAGTTCGCGTACCGTGCCAGCGACCTCCTGGAGATCCGCCGGACCGGGAAAACCGGCCGAGATCCAGATCATATTCTTTTCACCCGGCATATCTTTCATGTCGTGCGCGAGTTGCTGGATCATTTTCAACCTCCAGGCAAGCCAATTCGGCTCAGGAACCGTCGTCTGCTTCGGTTCATACTCCAGCACCGCCGTTCGCAACGCGCCGGTAAAGGGCGAAAAATCGTGAACCATTTTCAATTCGTTTCCCAGCGCGAAGATCGCGATGCGATCCACCGTTTGCGGCAATTCGTGGAGCATCTCCGCAAGCTCTTCGAGCGCCGTTTGGCCGGCCCGATCGATCACGATGACCGTCGGTCGCTTCGGCGGCAGCCCGATCGGCAAGCCATTCGGTGCGCGCGGCGGATCCCACAGCTTATCGAACGACTGGATCTTCTGTTCCACGCCGTTATCGAACACCTGAAAATCGTCGGCGGCCAGGCCCTCGACCGCTGCATCCTGCGCATCTCTCGCCACAATCGCGACTTCCACGATCCGCGTCTCGGCCCGAAAGTCCGGATTCTGCGCGACCGCTGGAAGCAGCCAGATTCCCGTTGCCAGGGCCAGATTCCGCGCGCGCCAGATCACGATCAGCAAGGCGAACCGCCGCTCCGTTTTGTTACAACCGGCGTCAGGCTATTCTGAACATTGGCCCTTTTCCGAATCGGACCAACTCAAAACACGTGGGAAACATCCTCCAAAATCTGCCTGCCGGCGAAAAAGTCGGCCTCGCCTTCTCCGGCGGTCTCGATACCAGCGCCGCCATCCACTGGATGCGCGCCAAAGGAGCCATCCCCTACTCCTACACCGCCAACCTCGGCCAGCCCGACGAGCCCGATTACGACGAGATCCCGCGCCGCGCCCTCCAGTACGGCGCCGAAAAAGCGCGGCTCATCGATTGCCGCAAGCAACTCGTCGCCGAAGGTATCGCCGCGCTTCAGGCCGGCGCGTTTCATATTTCCACCGCCGGCGTCCACTACTTCAACACCACGCCGATCGGCCGCGCCGTCACCGGCACCATGCTCGTCGTCGCCATGAAAGAAGACGATGTTCACATCTGGGGCGATGGCAGCACTTTCAAAGGTAACGACATCGAGCGTTTCTATCGCTACGGTCTTCTCGCCAATCCCGCGCTGCGCATCTACAAGCCCTGGCTCGATCAGACGTTCATCGATGAGCTCGGCGGGCGCAAAGAGATGTCCGAGTACATGCTCAGCCACGGCCTCACCTATAAGATGAGCGTGGAAAAGGCCTACTCCACCGATTCCAACATCTGGGGCGCAACCCACGAAGCCAAGGATCTCGAATATCTCAACAAGGGCGTCAAAATCGTCGAGCCCATCATGGGCGTGTCTTTCTGGCGTGAAGAAACCGCCGTCAAACCCGAAACAGTCACCATCCGTTTCGAAGAAGGCCAACCGGTAGCGCTCAACGGCATCACGTACGACGATCCCGTCCAGCTCGTGCTCGACGCCAACGCGATCGGCGGCCGCCACGGGCTCGGCATGTCGGATCAGATTGAAAATCGGATCATCGAAGCCAAGAGCCGCGGCATCTACGAAGCGCCTGGCCTTGCGCTCCTGTTCATCGGCTACGAGCGTTTGGTGACCGGCATCCACAACGAAGACACCATCGAGCAGTACCGAATCAACGGACTCCGCCTCGGCCGTCTGCTCTATCAGGGTCGCTGGTTCGATTCGCAGTCGATGATGCTGCGCGAGATGGCTCAACGCTGGATCGCCAAAGCCATCACGGGAGAAGTCACGGTCGAACTGCGCCGCGGCAACGATTACTCGGTTCTCGACACGACAAGCCCCAATCTCACCTACAAGCCGGAGCGGCTCACCATGGAAAAGGGCGAATCGACATTCTCCCCGCAGGACCGCATCGGCCAGCTCACCATGCGCCACCTCGATATTACGGACACCCGCGACAAGCTGATGCTTTATATGAAGACGGGACTCCTCGGGCCGTCGAGCGGCAGTTCGATGGGGTTGCTTTCTTCGAGCGCCACCGACTCCGACTCCTCCGACTCAAAAGAATAGCTCAATCAGTGACCGGATGGCGTCACTGGGGTGCGGGAGCGGGGGCTTTCGGCATGCTCGGCGTCGGGTCCTGGATCGGTTTGTTCGGATCGGGGACCGGCGTCTTCGGAACCGGGAGCGGCGCGTTTGGAACCCGTTGCGGCGCGTTCGGATCCTCAATCTGTCCCCCGGCCGGAGGCGCAGGCGTTTGAGGCTTATCCGGCTGAGTCTTCGGCGTTTCCGGAGGAGTAGGCCCCTGCGCGAAACCCACTGATGCTCCGACAATCCCACACCCCAGCAGGGCGATAAACACGAGAGTGGCTCTTTTCTTCTTCATCTGTTGCACCTTCCGGTAAACGTTGCCGATATCGCTTGCGATAGCGTGCTGAAAATACTGTCCGGGCACGTACCCTGCCAGTTTGGCCGAAGGCGTGCTAACCACCGGGCGTAGTCGGCAAAACAAGGAGAGAGACATGAGCGATTTGAAAAATAAAGCTAAAGATAAGATAGACGCCGCGGCGGACGCGGCGAAGCGCGCTTCCGACAAAGTCATTGACAAGTCGAAAGACGCCGTCCATGCCGCCGGCAAAAGCATCGAGAAGCAGGGCAAGCGACTCCAGAACGCCTGATGGCTTGGTTCTGGTGCTTGCATTTCGTGAATGCGGATGGAGACCGCTTCCAGTGCGGGGTTTCCATCCGCGGCGGGTTGTGGAGGTGAAAATATGCGACTGGCTTCGACATGGAAATGGATCCTGGTAATGCTGGCGTGTCTCGCGCTGTCTGCCGCTGTCTATCGGCCAACTGACCGCCCGGCGCCTTCAGCATCGTTCGTAACAGCTCCACCTGTCGATACTGCGGCGGATAGTGGTTACAAGGCGAGCCCTTTTACTGTTCCGGCCCACAAAAATCCCCGGCGGCTGAACAGCGTCCGCTCTGCCGTCGAGTCAAATCCACAGTAGTTGGGAGCCCGGTGCCATTGCTATCCTGCTTTCTGTATTGCTCGATAACATCAAGCTGATTCTGCGCGTCTATCCCGAGCCCGGCGCTGCGATGAGCGATATTCTCGATCGTGGCAGCCTGCTCTTCGCGAGCCTCGCGGTAGTCGTCGTGTCTTTCGCCCTGGGACACTTCGTCCCCGGCATCACCTTCCCTTTCTACGGACCGCTCTTTATTCTGGCGGCCATCTACACCCCCGGAATCCTGTTGCTCGGCGGCTGGGTCGGTCGTGCGGCAGGTAGCTTTCGCAGCGGCCTTCAGCGCGATTTCGCGCCGCTGCTGACCTGCGCAGCCGTTGCATGGACCGCCGCAAATTTTCCGCTCCTCGCCATCGCCTGGTTCCTGCCGCAGTTATTCCCGGCCGCTACCGGTCTCGCTTACCTGTATTTCGCAGTCCTCATGTTCTTTGGCGTGCGCACTGTCTTCGGCACCGGCAACGGACCGGCGCTCGTGATTGTGGGCCTTTCCTGGATTCCGCTGGTTGCGGCGTACCTGCTCCGGGGCCCCCTGCAATATCTTCTGGGCTTTCTGGCCTCTCCGTTCCTGCTCTTCTTCATCTTCTTTTATTTGCGCAGCGAACTCGGCGGCGCGGCAAGCAACCTGAGCGCCGGACTCCGCAGAAGTCAGAGCTTCCGCCGCAACCTCGAAGCCGCGGCCATTAATCCTCATGATGCCGAGGCGCAATATCAGCTCGGCCTGATTTATCGGCAGCGCAGGCAATTCACTGAGGCCATCCGCCGCTTCCAAAGCGCCATCGCGATCGACCCCAGCGAGACTGACGCGCATTTTCAGTTGGGCCGCATTGCCCGCGATCAGGGACGGCTGAACGATGCCCTCGCGCATTTTCAAACGGTGGTGAATCAAAACGAGCAGCACTCACAGGGTGAGATTCTTCGCGAACTCGGAGCCCTCTACGTCTCGGCGCATCAGTATCAATATGGACTGAATGAGCTTTTGAAATACGAAGAGCGGAGACCGTACGATGCCGAAGGGCTTTTCCTGCACGGCCAGGCGCTCGAAGGCCTGGGAAAAGCGGACGAAGCTCTTGGGGTTTACGGACGGGCGGTGGAGGCCGCGAGTCTCGCTCCGGCGTATCTGAGGCGGGCCTCCGGCAAATGGAGCCGCCTCGCGCGAAAGCAAATGCGCAGACTCGGCCCCGGCTTGCCTTGACCCGCTTCAGCCCTGTATCATCGCCTTGCATGCTGTTTCGCCCTCTTATCGCGATGGTCGCCCTGGCGCCGGCGGCCCTTCTCAGCCAGACTTCGAACTCAGGAAAGACCGTGCTCTACGCTGCCGTCGGAAATCAACTCATTCAATACGATCTCGACCCGAACGCCGCCACCCTCACGAAGCGAGGCCCCGTCACCTTGCCCGCGAACGTGCAGGAAGCGTGGCCCAGCCCGTCGCACAAGGATCTCTATGTCGCCTGGAGCAACGGCGGCGCGAGTAATGCGCCGGTCAACGGCGTTGTGCCGAAGGGCGATCATCACGGTATCAGCGCCTTTCATATCGATCCCGGTTCCGGAGGCCTGGAGATCATCGGCAAGCCCGCACTACTGCCGTCGCGGCCCATCTTCATCACGACCGATACCAACGGCTCTCACGTCATAGCGGCGCACAACGATCCGAGCGCTCTGACGGTTTATCGCATTCTGCCGGATGGGACACTCGGCGCTCAGGTGCCGCAGTCTGCCTCGCTCGATTTCGGCATCTACGGCCACCAGGTTCGCGCCGATCCCTCCGGTAAAACTATTATTCTGATAACGCGCGGCAACGGCCCCACGGCAACGAAGGCCGAAGATCCTGGCGCGCTGAAAATTTTCAGCTACAAAGACGGGGTCTTAGCCAACCTGCGTTCGATTGCTCCGAATGGAGGCTTCGGTTACCAGGTCCGCCATCTGGATTTTCATCCCTCCGGCAAGTGGGCGTTCGTCACGCTGGAGCGTCAGAATCAGCTTCAGGTCTACAAGAGAATGCCCGACGGCACTCTCGGCTCAGCGCCTCTGTTTATCAAGAGCACTCTGCCGCCATCCGCTCCGGCCGGACCCGGCCAGACCGTGGCGTCGATTCACTTCCACCCCAATGGCAGGTTCGTGTATGTGGCGAATCGGTCGGCGGACACAGCGGCAGGGAATTCTATGTCCGTGTTCTCGGTTAATCAGGAAACCGGCGAGCCGACGCTCATCCAGACGATTGAGACGCATGGCTTCGAACCCCGCACCTTTACGATTGATAGCGGCGGCAGGATACTGGCCGTAGCGAATCAGCTTTCGAAGGGCGCGATCCCGGCCTCGCTCGCACTGTTCCGGATCCACGACGACGGCAAACTCGAATTTGAGCGCAAGTATGACATCGAAACCAGCCCAGGGAAAACGCTCTTCTGGGCCAGGACCGTCTCACTCCGATAACTCATCGCGATACCAGGAATAACATCACCCGCAGGGAGGCGCTGCTCGGACTCGTGGCGTCGGCAACCTCAACTGCAGCAACCCAAGCCACAATAACTATCGAGAGCCACGTTCATCTCTTCGATCCCGCGCGTGTCCCCTACGCGCCTGACGCGCCATATAAACCAGCTCCCTACACCCTCGAAGAGCATCTGAAACTGGTCGAGGCCGCTCAACTGGCGCACTCAATCGTCGTTCATCCCGAACCATACCAGGACGACCACCGCTGTCTGGAATACTGTTTCGCGCATGAGCCGACTCCCGGCTATTTCAAAGGAACCTGCATGTTCGATCCGCTGCGCGAGGATACGCCCGATCGGATGCGCGCGCTGGCGGATCGCTGGCCGAAGCGAATCGTTGCTCTCCGCATTCACGAAATGTCGATGACCCCGGAGAGCAGCGGGCCCATTCGCAATCGTGACATGAAAGATCCCCGCATGGCGTCCTGCTGGCAGGCCGTGACTGCGATGGGCATGGCTGTGCAAATGCACTTCATACCCGGCCAGGCGCCGGCGATCCATGCGATGGCCGCCAGATTTCCCGAGACCACCGTGATCCTCGATCACATGGGCCGGCCAGGACAAGGCACTGAAGAAGAATATCGCGAAGTGCTGAAACTGGCGTCGCTACCGCGCGTGATTCTGAAATATTCCGGATGGGAATACTTCAAGGGCGACATGGTGGCCCTGACCCGAAGGCTCTACGACACGTTTGGTCCGGAGCGGATGATCTGGGGCATGTTAGGCGCCACGCCGGCGGATTATCAAAAGCAGTCGGCGCGTTTCGACGAATTGCTCGCGTTCGCCCCGCTGGCCGACCGCGCGAAAATCCGTGGAGGCAACGCGCAGCGGCTGTTCTGCAGCTGAATCCACGCGCCTAATTCGGCGAAGGCGCCTCCACGTGTTCGATCACCAGAACCTCTGTTGCCTGCGTCCGCGACTCCAGCTGTAACCCCAGTTTTTCACGAAGCGCCGACGACAGTTCGGCCTGCGCACCCACCGGGGCCTCTCTTTTCATGAGACCGAAGTTGTTCAAGCCCATGTTGGCGTGTTCGAAGTTTCCACTCAGGCCGGTCTCGTCGATCACCGGCCGATCCGCAAACTGCGCGACCAGCGAGAAGAGGCCGATGAACCGGCTCTTTTGCACGGGCAAGTCCACCGACTCACGTCCGGTCGATAACTCTTCGTCGTCGCGAAGCGCCCGAAGCTTCGCGCCGCCGTTCCCAATGACCAGCGCGTACACGGGAAGCTGTTTCGTTTCACGATGCCGTTTCAGTTGGAACCGGTCAGCCAGCAGGTTCTGCAGCATCTGTTGCAACTGATCCTGCGTCGGCGTTCCATCGCCCACCGCTTTGGCCTCGATGTCATAAACCGTGCCGCCGGGTGATAACGACCAATCGGGCAGACCGGAGATCTGGTAATCGTGAACACCGTAGGCTTCCATGACGAGATCCTGTACGTGAGCCCGTTCCGTCAATCGATTGCCAGTGGCCCTGACGGGCGGCACCGCAGGACCGTTCATCCTCATCATGAACCTGTTCGGCGCCATCGGATAAACTTTCACAGACGCAACTTCAAATTTCAGGCCCGACGCGGTTGCTGAACCGGTTGCCGGCACGGCGACAGCAGGAACCAAAGGAGTTGAGACACTCGCCGGAAGCGCGACAGTGGCTCTGACAGGCGCGGGCGCTGCACCCAGGAACGCCGGGTCCATCGCGGCAATGTCCACCCGAAAACTCACCGATTCCGCCGTCGGAAAATTAGCCGGCACTTTCTGCGTCACTTTCCCGGTAGCTGCCCATTCCGTTCCCCGCTGGAAGGTCGTGATAAAACCCACGCAGCTCATGGCCGACACGTCGTGCCCCAGGGTGGTGTGGAAAATGCGGCCCTTTCCGTAAGACAAAACCATCAGCGACGGCTCATCCCGATCCGTGCCCCGGCCGGGAACCGGATCCGAGTGGGCTGTGGCAAGAACCGTCATGTTCTCGCCGGGACCGCGCAGAGAATTGTATAGCTCGTCGCCCTGATGCATCCACGCTTTCGGCAGCCCTTTCGTGATCGGATGCTCCGTATCGCGCACGGTCACGAGAAACGGTACGCGATTCACGTGAGCTCCCGCGGTTCCAGGAGCGGTATCGGAAACCAGCTTTCCGTCCTTGTAATACCAAAGCGGGCCTGCCTTCTCGTCGCGCGATCCCCAACCTCGGATGCCGATCATCAGGTTGTACGCCAGCCACGTCGGAAAGGAATTATCGGCCGAATGAACCGACACAAGGCCGCCGCCATCCTGAATAAACTGCTCGAACGCGCGACGAGTTTCCGCCGGCTATTCCAGAGTGTTGCCGTCATTGTTGTAATTCATGACGACAACCTGATACTTCGCGAACTCAGGCCTGAAGCCACTGAAGTCGCCGCCTTTGCGGGGTGAGGTCGCGATATCTGTCTCAAAAAAACCGGTTTCGTCGAGCACCTTCTTCAGAACCGGTGTAGTCAATCGCCACGCGTGATTGCTCTGCCCGTCGACGATCAAACGTGGATGGGAGTGGCAGCCTGCGCGCCGAGCAGGCTGGAAAATAGCAGGCCTGAAAAAGCCCGTGCCAGATACTTCATGAATTCGCTCCTTCAGGACGGTGGATCGTAAATATCGTTTCGATCCGCAGCTTTGCCAGTAAGTATATCCCGATTTCCAGCCCATTGATTTCTGCGCCAGCCGTGGGTTAGCCGAAAAACACCAACGGCATCCGCACAGTGGTAATATTACGTATAAACTGACCAGTACTTCGGCACAGCGCATGCCCGAAAATCCCCTGCTTTCCATCCAATTTGCTATTCCTTTCGATCAGGTCAGACCCGAACATGTCGTTCCGGGAATCCGTCAGTTGCTGGCGGAGGCGAACGAACGTATCGACGCAATCGTGCGGGACGATACGCCTCGCACGTTTTCCAACACCATGCTGGCGCTGGAGGAATCGACCGAGAAGCTGGGTTACGCCCTCGGGATTGTGCGGCATCTGGAAGCCGTGGCGACATCACCGGAATTGCGGGCCGCATGGAATGAGGTGGAACCAGAAACGAGCGCGTTCTATTCTCGGATTCCGCTGAATGAAGGGTTGTGGAAACAATTACAGCGCTATGCGGAGACCGAAGGCGCGAAATCGCTTTCGGGCGCGCGGCTGCGTTTCCTGACAAAGACGCTCGATTCATTCCGCCGCTGCGGCGCGGAACTGGACGTTGCGGGTAAGACACGACTGGCGGAGATCGACGTGGAACTCGCCAAATGGACCACGAAGTTTTCCGAGAACGTGCTCGACTCCACCAACGCCTGGGAATTAATCATTACCGATGAGGCGAGTCTGGCGGGTTTGCCGCCCAGCGCGATCGCGGCGGCGCGTCAGAGCGCGGAAGCGAAAGGCCAGGCGGGCTGGCGATTCACCCTGCAGGCCCCCAGCGTCACGCCGGCACTGACCTACCTGGCCGATGCGGAGATCCGCGAGAAGCTGTACCGCGCCAATATCGCGCGCGCTACGGAAGGCGAGCGCGATAACCGCCCGCTGCTGGTCCGGATCCTGGAATTGCGCCGGGAAAAGGCGACGATGCTCGGCTTTGCCGATTTCGCCGACTTCGTAGTGCATGACCGGATGGCACACACGGGCGCGCGCGCCGTTGCGTTTCTGGAAGATCTGAAAATCCGCACCGAGCCCGCGTTTGCGCGTGAGAACGATACGCTGGAAGTCTTCGCAGGCAGGAAACTGGAACCCTGGGACATCGGCTACTTCGCCGAACAGCAGCGCCGCATGTTGTATGAGTTCGACGAGGAGGAATTACGACCGTATTTTCCCGCGGAGCGCGTTGTGGATGGCATGTTCGCCATCGTGGAAAAGCTTTACGGGGTCCAGGTGCGGCCGCGCGCGGGCGTGCCGGTGTGGCATCCCGACGTGCGCTATTACGAAGTGCGCGAGGGTTCCGCCGACGATTCCGGGCTGCTGCTGGGCGCTTTCTACGCGGACTGGTTTCCGCGCGAAACGAAGCGCGATGGCGCCTGGATGGACGGCTTTATTACCGGGGTGGATGCGCCCGGTTGTTTCGAGCCGCATTCGGGGTGCATGTGCGGGAATCTGACGCCGCCGATCGGCGATAAGCCCGCGCTGCTGACGCATCGCGAAGTGGAAACGATTTTCCATGAGTTCGGACATCTGCTGCATCATGTCTTAAGCCGTGTGGAAGTGAAGAGCCTGGCGGGCACAGCGGTGGCATGGGATTTCGTCGAGCTGCCGAGCCAGATCATGGAGAACTGGTGCTGGGAGCGCAAAGCGCTCGACATGTTCGCGACGCATTATCAAACTGGCGCCACGATTCCAGAAGAACTCTTCCAAAAACTGGTGGCCGCGCGCACTTATCGCGGCGCGAACGCGCAAATGCGGCAACTCGGCTTCGGCTTTGTGGATCTCAAGCTGCATCGCGACTACGACGCCGCGCGCGATGGCGATGTCTGCCGTTACGCGCGCGCCATTCTGCAACAGTTCAATCCGGCTCCGCTACCGGAGGACTACAGCATGATTGCGGCGTTCACGCATCTGTTCGCCAGTCCGGTGGGTTACGGCGCGGGGTACTACTCGTATAAGTGGGCGGAGGTGCTGGATGCGGATGCATTCACGCGTTTCCGGGTGGAAGGGATCTTCAGCCGCGAAGCAGGCGGTGCATTCCGCGAGAATATTCTCTCGAAGGGCGACAGCGCGGACCCCGCCGAACTCTACCGCCGTTTCATGGGACGCGATCCCGACCCGAATGCGCTGCTGGCGCGGTCAGGCTTGCTGGCAGATGGAAGCGCATAAGAAGACAGCGTGCCGCGTGGCACTGCTATCCTGAATTTGCGATGTATCTGAAAATCCTGTCGCATCCCGTTTTCGTCAATCTCAACTTCCACATGCCGATGGTTGTCGACCTGTCGCATCCTCTCGTGATGTTGACCGGCGATAACGGTTCCGGCAAATCCACGCTGCTCCATTCGATTCAGTACGCGCTCAAGGGCGAACGCGCCGAGGGATATTCGTACCGCCTGGATCGCGGCGACGTCAAACCCGGCAGTGTGTTTCTGTTCGACGCCGAGCAGCACAATCCCCGCATGCAGCTCGATGTATTCAAAGATCAGCCAGAGATGGTGGAGTTCCTGCAACTGGCGAGTCACGGCCAGGTGATGCTGGCGATGTTCCGTACGAATTTTCCGTCGCTGGAATCCGGCACTACATTGCTGCTGGACGAACCGGAGATGGCGCTCTCGGTTTCGAATCAGCGGCGCATTCTGAAAATGCTGCAGGAACTTGTCGCTCAGCGCGGCTTCCGGATAATCTGCGCGACGCATTCGCCAGTGCTGATTGAAGATCCAGCCACGTATGTGATCAACCTGGATAACCACGTGAATCGCAATGTGCCGCTCGAATCGTTTGGTGTCGAGGGCGCGAGCACCATCCAGTAGGTTTCCCGCAGCAGCCTGTCGCCCCGGTGATAGCATGATCCGGGAGGGATTTTGCGACGTGGATGACGTAACCCGGCGGTTATTTATGAAGGCGGTGGGGCCTGCGAGTCTGCTTCCGGCGTTGCCGGGAATTGCGTTCGCGCAGGCGGCCGGGACAGCTGCGGGGCCGAAAATAATCGAGGAAGTTGTTCCCGTCTCACCCGAGGCAAACGCCAAGCCGAAGTACTCGATCAAATTCGCCGTCATCGGCGTGGATCACAACCACATCCTTTCCATTACAGCGGCCATGCAGCGCGGCGGCGGCCAACTGGTTTCCGTGTTTTCGCCGAATCCTCAATATCCGAAAGCGCTGGCGGATTTTCAGGCTCGTTTCGGCGGTGTGAAAGTCGCGCGGAGTGAAGACGAGATCCTGAACGATCCCGCAATCCAGCTGGTCTGCGCCGCGCCGATTCCGGATCAACGCGCGGCGCTCGGGATTCGGGTGATGCGCCACGGCAAGGATTATCTGGTGGATAAACCGGGCATCATCACGCTCGAACAGCTGGCCGAAGTGCGCAAGACTATCAAAGAGACAGGACGCACCTACGCGATTCTGTTCTCCGAACGGCTGGAAGTGAAGGCCGCAGTGAAGGCTGGTGAACTGGTGAAAGCCGGCGTGATCGGCAAAGTGGTGCAGACGGTGAATCTGGCGCCGCATCAGGTGAACGCGCCCACCCGGCCCGACTGGTTCTGGGATCCGGCGCGCTATGGTGGCATTCTTTGCGATATCGGTTCGCATCAGGTGGACCAGTTCCTTTTCTATACGGGCTCGACGGTGGCCGATGTGACGGCTTCCCAGGTGGCGAACGTGCGGTATCCGCAGTATCCAAAATTTCAGGATTTCGGGGATGTGATGCTGCACGGCAATGGCGGCGCGGGCTACGTTCGGGTCGACTGGTTCACGCCGGACGGACTTGGGGTGTGGGGCGATGGCAGGCTGTTCATTCTGGGAACCGAAGGCTACATCGAGCTGCGGAAGTATGCGGATGTGGCAGGGCGAAAAGGCGGCAACCATTTGTTCATGGTGGATCAGAAGGCCCAGCATTACATCGACTGCGCCAATGTCGTGCTGCCATTCGGACCGCAGTTTGTGGGGGATGTTGTGAACCGCACCCATATCGCGCAGGATCAGGATGAGACGCTGCTCACGACGGAACTGGTGTTGAAAGCGCAGAAGAACGCGAAGACGCTGACGTTCACTTCGTAAATGGCCACGGATGAACACGGATGAACACGGATGAACACGGATAAGAAAACACGGCGGGCGTTTTTGAAGAAGAGTTTCGGCGCGGCGGTCGTCACGGGATTTCCGGCGATTGTGCCGTCGAGCGTGTTCGGGCAGAATGCTCCGAGCAATCGCATAAACGTGGGCGTGATCGGCGTGGGGCGGATTTCCCGCGCGCACGATCTGCCGGGCATCTGGCAGCACGATATCGCGCGCATCATGGCAGTCTGCGACCTGGATTCGAAGCGGGTGGAACTGGGCAAAGCGTTCATCAATGCCCACTACGCGGAGGCGACGCGGAAACCGTACGATGGCGTGACGGGTTACCACCGGTATCAGGATCTGCTGGCGAATAAAGACATTGATGCGGTTGTGATCTCGACGCCGGATCATCAGCACGCGGTCTGCGCGGTGGCGGCGGTGCGCGCGGGCAAGGACGTTTATCTGCAAAAGCCGGCGTCGCTGACAATCGCCGAGGGACGGTTCCTGAGCGACACGGTACGGAAGTCGGGGCGTATTTTTCAGATCGGTTCGCAGCAGCGGTCGTGGAAGCAGTTTCATCGCGCGTGCGAACTGGTGCGGAATGGCCGCGTCGGGCAGTTGAAGCATGTGGAGATCGGCTTGCCGGGCGATCCGAGTGGGCCCGACGCGCCGAAGATGCCGACGCCGCAAAATCTGAATTACGATGCATGGCTGGGCTCGACGCCGGAGAAATATTACACGGAGATGCGGGTGCATCCGCAGGCCGATTTCAGCCGGCCGGGCTGGCTGCGCTGTGAGCAATTCGGCGCGGGAATGATCACGGGCTGGGGCGCTCATCATGTGGACACGGCGCACTGGGGCATGGATACCGAACACACCGGGCCGGTGGAGATTTGGGGCACGGCGGAATTTCCGACGAGCGGGTTGTGGGACGTCCATGGCAAGTTCAAGACCGATGCGGTCTATGCGAATGGCGTGACGATGTCGATCTCGGGAGATTACCCGAACGGGATTAAGTTTTACGGCAGCGAAGGTTGGATCTTCGTGACACGCGACGAACTGGTCACGGCTTCGGATCCGGTCAGCGGGGCGAAGGTAGAACCGCTGGTGGCGAGCAATCCGAAGATCCTGACGAGCGTGATCGGGCCGAACGAGATTCATTTGTATGAGAGCGCGGAACATCACGGCAACTGGCTCGATTGCATTCGCAGCCGGAAAGAGACGATTGCACCGGTGGAGATTGCGCACCGGGCCTGCTCGACCTGCCTGCTGCATCATATTGCGATGAAGACAAAGCGGCGGATGCACTGGGATCCGGCGAAAGAACGGTTCATTGGGGACGATGCGGCGAACGCGATGCTGAGCCGTCCACAGCGGACTCCCTACCAATTGGTTTGACCGGACCAGAGCGACCCCGAATATGATACTGTTCAGGCTGTGAGCACGGCAACAAGTCGGTCCTTATTCCCGGGTATTGCCACGGTTACTATGATTGCCGCGCAGGCTCTGTCGGCGGCGCAGACTCTGCCGCCCGCGACCGTGCGCTCCTTCATCTCCGCAAACTGCGCGGTCTGTCACAACTCAGATCTGAAATCGGGAAATCTGGATCTCGCCAGTCTGCCTTTCGACGTGGGTGACGCGGCCAACTTCGCGATGTGGGCCCGCATCCATGACCGGGTTCGCGATGGCGAGATGCCGCCAATCAAGCCGGTCAGTTTTACGCTCGCCGCTCGCACCGCATTTCTGAACTCGCTGGCGACGCCGCTGACCGTCGCCGACCGCGCACGCTATGCCACGCAGGGCCGTTCCACGTGGCGGCGCATGAATCGTTACGAGTACGAAGATACGCTGCGGGATCTTCTGGGCGCACCGTGGCTACAGGTCAAAGAATTGCTCCCGGAAGACGGCGAGGCGAACCACTTCAACAAATCCGGTGACGCTCTGGATGTGTCGCACGTCCACATGAACCAATATCTGGAAGCCGCCGAGTATGCGATCCGCCAGGCTTTGCCGCGATTCACCGTGCAGCCCGAAGCGGTCACGAAGCGCTATTACGCCCGCGACCAGAATTCGATGTTCAACAAGGTACAGTTCCCGGATAGCCCCGAGCGCGATATGTTTCCGGTGATTGGGAACGCAGCCGATATGGGCGTGCTGAAGAAAACCGGCCCGCGCACTGTCGGCGCCGCGAAACCGGAGATACGCGAACAAGAGGGACTCGGCGTGGTCGCCAGCACTTATGAGCCGATTGAGATTCGCTTCAATCAGTTCACTGCGCCGGTTTCCGGACGTTACAAACTCCGCCTGATGGCTCATACGATGTGGGTGGGCCCGACCGCAGGCGCGAAGTGGTGGAAGCCGAACCCCGAACTCATCTCGCCAGGCCGCACAACCGAGCCGGTCACGCTCTACTCCGAAGTTCCGCCGCGAGAGATGCGCCGTCTGGGTAGTTTCGACGTCCGCCCCGAGCCGACCGTCAACGAAATCGAAGTTTATCTGCTGAAGGGCGACTCGGTCCGGCCCGACGCCGTGCGGCTCTTCCGTTCGCGTCCGCCGAACTGGCGTAATCCGCTCGCAACGGAAGAGGGCCAGCCTGGCGTCGCGTTCAACTGGCTCGAAGTCGAAGGCACTCTGGTCGACCAATGGCCCGCGTCCGGACATGAACTGCTGTTCGGCGATCTTCCGTTCACGGTGAACGCGAAGGGAGTCGCGGAGTTTGAATCGAAAGACCCGGCGGCGGACAGCCGGCGTCTGCTGAAGGCCTTTCTCCAACGCGCGTATCGCCGTCCGGTTCCCCCAGGAGACGTCGAGCGCTTCGCAGCGCTTGCCGCGAAGTCGATGGCCTCCGGGTTCTCGTTCACCGACTCCATGATTTCCGCCTACACTGCTGTGCTCTGTTCGCCCGCCTTTGTGACCCTGGAAGAGAAGCCCGGCAAGCTGGACGATTACGCGCTGGCTTCGCGCCTGTCTTACTTTCTCTGGAACTCCGAGCCCGATGCGACGCTGCGCCAACTCGCCGCGCAGAACAAGCTGCAGGATTCGGCGGAGTTGCGCGCGCAGGCCACGCGGATGCTGGCCGATCCGAAATCGCAGCGCTTCGTCCGTGCCTTCCTCGATTACTGGCTGGATCTTCGCAAGCTCGACAACACGTCCCCCGATGAGAATCTTTATCCCGACTATTATCTGGACGATTTCCTGATCGAGTCCGCCGGCGATGAAACCCGCGCGTTCTTCACGGAGCTTGTAAAGAAGAACCTGCCGGCGCGCAATATTGTCGCCTCCGATTTCGCGATGCTGAACGAACGCCTGGCCAATCTCTACGGAATCCCCGGGGTGACAGGCGCGGCTATCCGACGGGTGGAACTGCCGGCCGATTCGGTGCGTGGCGGTCTGCTGACACAGGCGAGCGTACTCAAAGTCACAGCCAACGGCACCAGTACTTCGCCGGTTTTGCGAGGTGTGTGGATCAATGAGCGCATTCTCGGCAAGCCCGTGCCGCCGCGGCCGACGGGAATTCCGGCCATCGAGACCGATACCCGCGGAGCGGCGACCATCCGCGAACTGCTGGCCAAACATCGCAGCCAGCCGGTGTGCAATTCCTGTCACGCTCTGATCGATCCCGCCGGGTTTGCCCTCGAAGCTTTCGACATCGCCGGCGGTTTTCGCGATCAGTATCGCGCGCTCGGGGACGGGACCAAAGCTACGGGTATCGGCAAGAATGGCCAGGCTTTTGCGTTTCACTATGCGCTTCCCGTGGACGCCAGCGGCACGTTGCCCGACGGGCGCACTTTCAACGATGTTCGCGACCTGAAGAAGTTGCTGCTTTCGGACGAGCGGCAGCTGGCGCGCAACGTCGCGTCGCAGCTGATTACCTATTCCACGGGCGCACCTGTACGCTTCAGCGACCGGCCGCGCCTCGAAGCGATTCTGGATCAGGCGAAGAGCAGCGACTACGGGGTGGAAGCCCTGATTCAGGCGGTAATTCAGAGCGAGTTATTCCGCTCCAAATAGAGCGCGCCAAAAAGCGATATAATCAAGCCAGTTTTCGGAGGAGCCGCACGATGCCAGCCGTCAGCACACAAAACTCACTTTCCCGCCGCCATTTGCTGCGAGGAGCGGGCGTCGCGCTCGCGCTGCCGATGCTGGAGGCCATGACGCCGGCCTTTGCGCGTGCGAGTTCTACGCCGGTGCCGCGCCGCTTCTTCGGCATCTGCAATAACCTGGGGCTGCTGCCGGACAAGTTTTTCCCTGCGCACGATTCGGCTGGGTCGGGCTACACACTCTCACCGTACCTGGAACATCTGTCCGATCATAGGGACGATTTCACCGTGCTCTCCGGCGTGATGCATCCGGATGTGGATGCCGGGCACCCGGCGGATAACGTGTTTCTCACCGCGGCTCCGCATCCCGGCAACGGTGGTTTCCGCAACACAATTTCGATTGACCAGTTTGCAGCGGAGCGGCTGGGCAACCAGACGCGGTTTCCGTCTCTGACGCTGGGCGTGAATGTTTCGCAGGGCCAGCGCAGCCTTTCGTGGACGCGCGGCGGGGTTCTGATTCCCTCGGAAGAGAAGGCGTCCGCCGTGTTTAAACGGATGTTCATCACGGGCACAAAGGAAGAGGTGCAGGAGCAGACGCGGCGGCTGGCGCTCGGCCAGAGCATCATGGACACCGTGGCGGATCAGACGAAGAGCCTCGAAAAGAATATCGGACCGACAGACCGTGCGCGCCTCGATCAGTATATGACCGGCGTGCGCGATCTGGAACAGCGATTGGTCAGCGCTTCCGAGTGGGAACAGAAGCCGAAGCCTGTCGTTAACGACGCCGTCCCCGTGGATCCGGCGGATCCGAAGGCGTATATGGACAAGGTTCGTCTGATGTACGACATGGCCCGCCTGGCGTTCGAGACGGATTCTTCGCGCTTTATCGCGCTCCTGCTCGACGGCGTGAATTCGCCGGCAATCACGGTGGAGGGGCAACCGACCGACGATGGTTACCACAATCTTTCGCACCACGGGAAGAACGCCGGCAAGCTGCGTCAGCTCGAAATGATCGACCGGGAGCACATGAAGCTGCTCGCGCAGCTATTCAGCGATCTAAAGACGCGCAATGAAGGCAGCGAAACGTTGCTGGATCGCACGATGATCCTTTACGGCAGCAATCTGGGGAACGCGGATACGCATGTGACGACGAACCTGCCTGCGTTGTTTGCCGGCGGAGGCTTCCGCCACGGCCAGCACCTGGCGTTCGATCGGGAGCGAAATTATCCACTGCCTAATCTGTTTGTTTCCGTGCTGCAACGGCTGGGAATTGAGCAGGATCGATTCGCGACGTCAACGGGGACAATGCGGGGCCTCGAAGTCGGCGCGTAGCCACGAGCCCTCTCAATTGCTCACGCGCCGGTCATCCAAAGGTGTGCAGGGCCGTCGGAACCCTGAAAAATCCGGAGCGGGACCGCGTTTTCACTCTGTGCTCTCTCCAGGAAACAAACGGAGCACAAATTAACCTGGCCCTTCCGGTCGTGCCAGTATAGAAGTTATGTTCTCGGCATCCGTGCGCCCATCCGCGAAACGAGCATGTGCGGACGCCGGATATTCTTGTGTAACCTTTCCACCGCCCAACAGTATTCGGTCTTATGAAACTCCTGCTTCGGCCCGCAAAACTCTGCCATCTCCTCGGAAGCCGCGGTTCCCGGTCTATTGTGGAAGGCATGCCGAAACCGTGCCGGTCCATACGGCTCCGTCAGGCGTGCGGCCAAGTCACGAAGCCATCGACCCTTCAGAGGATAGGCCATGATCGCCCTGCGACGAACGGCGCGGTTATTTGCGATACTGCTCCTCGGCGTGCTCGCGCTCAGCGCCCAGGACAACGCTACCGACCTTTAATGCCGATGGCGCGTAACGCGGATCCGGCGTTCGAGGTCGCCGTCATCAAGCCCGCGGATCCAAACGACCGCAACCAGGGGTTCCGTCTGAACGGTCGCCGGATCTCCATCGAAAACAATACGATGACCACCATCATCTGCTTCGCATACTCGATCCAGAAGACCCAGATCGTCAACGCGCCGCAGTGGTTCGACGAGCAGCCATGGAACATCGATGGAGTGCCCGATACGGAGGGCGCGCCGAACTGGCGTCAGTATCGGCTGATGCTGCAGAAACTGCTTTCCACGCGGTTCGGTCTTGTGATGCATCGGGACAAGCGCGAACTTTCGGTATACACGATTACCGAAGCGAAGGGGGGGCCAAAGCTGGAAAAGAGCAAGAGCGCTCCGGATGCACTGAGCGACCAGTCTGGTCGCGGCGTCGATCGGGGACAATAATGAAGTTCACCAACGACAGCATGACCGAGTTCGCCCAGTTCCTGTAGTTGATGGAGGACAGGCCGGTCATCGACCAGACCAATCTCTCCGGTCGCTACGATTTCACCTTGCTGTGGACTCCCGACGCAATACACGACACACCGACGGACACCCCACCAGGACTCTTCACCGCTGTCCAGGAACAGCTCGGGTTGAAGCTGGAGGCCACGCGCACACCGACAGAGGTGTTTGTCATCGATGCCGTAGCGCGGCCGACGGAGAACTAGGTACGGTGGAAACTGGAGCGGGAGACGGGGTCAAACCCGCAACGTCCAGGCAGGCGACATTTCAAAAATCGGCGATGCGCTGTCGAAGATCGAATCGGTCACGCAGAATAATGCGGCGAGCGTGCGGGGAACGGCGGAAAGCACGGCATCCATGACGGTGCAGGCGCAGAATACGGTGCCAGCATCTGGATGAACTGGTTTCCGTGGTGGGTATCGCGTCGGGCAGGTTGCGAGTCGAGCGCGTCCAGCTAATGATTCGGTCGATTGGTCTCGCCGTTGCATTACGTGCAGCTTGGAACAGTGCCAGCCTCGAGTCGCCGCATTGTGTTCGGGTGGCGTGTCTCCAGGTGGCCGACGTTTCGTAGTGTCTGAAAAGGTGGAGCGGGGGACAGACCAGCGATGTTCCAACTTGGGAACAAAGAAATTGCCTTTCCCTGCTCCTCATTCTAGAGCTTTGAAAACGTTTGGCCTCCGGCGAGTTTGTCCTGCTCCGCAGCATGGACCAGCGCAACGCTCGCGAGTTGCCCGTAATAGACAACGAGAGTCTTCGCGCTGCTATACGGATTGGGAGCCTTTGTCCAGCCTTCGTATTGCTTCTGCCACTGAGCGGCGATCTGCTCTTCTTCAGTCTGCTTTTGAGCGTACACGTTGGCGGATTGATGGTAGTAATAAGCAATTCTCGCGTGATCCGCAGCTGTCTTTGCCGTTGCCAGCGCGCTGCGGAGTTCGGCTTGATTCCTGATTGCCCCTTCCTGACCAAATGCGGTTAGAGCGGCGAAAACCAAGGTGATCACCGACATTGTCAGCGTTCTTTTTGTCATCGACTTGTTCTCCTTTCATTTTGCGAAATGACGGATTCAACCACACGTCTTTCATCGCAGCTTCAGTCTAGGAGAACTCTCATAAATAAGGCATGAAAGAAGTGAATAAAATGTTCGTGAGGCGCCTGGCGGAAGTTCTCATCGTATTCACGTATTTTTCATGAATAGTCCTGGCGGGCAACACCGAGTTGAGCTGGCGATTCGAGCCTACGCTATTACCGCTATCGGTGGACATTCTCCGGCGCCGATATGCTCGCATTTCTGGCGGCTGACTCTTGCTAACGGCGCGTTGGGACGGTAACTGGGCAAGGTCCGGGGTCCGAGCGTTGTCAACAGCGCCACGAACGCGGCGGTGCGCGTCGGGGTATTAGAACACGTTTGTCTCCCGCACGCGCCGTTCCGGGGATAGCCAGACCTTCAGGCACTGGCCACGGATGCGTTATAGCCTGCCGCTTGCTGTATTGGGCCGCGAAGGCAACTGCACCGTGGACGGCTAGAGTTCCAGCTTGCTATTGAATCGCATCGCTCTCAAGTCGAAAGAATGTGCGACGGCAATCCGGCCTATCAATGCATTGAACTGGACCAACATGTCTTTCTCGCTGAGCTCAGCCGAGTAGGGAAATAAATATGCAACGACGCCGGACGTTTGAAACACCTCGACGCTGGACGGTTTCACATCGGGCTTCCCGTCGCGTTTCAGAGCGGCTGTGTTTTTGAGCGGCTCCCCCAGACTTTTGGGGTCGCCTTTCAGGTAAGCGCCGGGGATGCCGTAAACGGCGATCTGATAGCCCTCGCCCTCCAGCGTCGGCGGTTCGACTTCGTGAGCCTTCAACTCGGCCGCGCGGATCGGCAACGCAGACTCCCAACGCACCCGCACTGTGATCGGCGCGATCGCGGGATTGCCCGAGAAATCGCCAGACAACACTTTGGCCACTTTCTGTTTGTCGGTCATATTGTCCACGCCTGCGTAGCCGACACCCTGGGGTTGCCCCATATTTCCGCCATCCCTCCGTGCGGACTCGCTCTGAAGAGGCATCACCGCCGACCTGACGTTCACGGCCCAGGGAGAATCCGCGAGGACCAGCCTGGCGTCTTCCTCGGTCCATTCCGAAATCGGTTTGTTCTTCCAGGCGGGGTCGGCGGCCAACAGGAGCAGCGCTCCAGCGAGCGGAACGCAAAGCAATCTCCTGCCGGCGAAAAGACTTCTTTGTAGTGCTGTCATGTTTGCTCCAGTCACCTGCCCAAAGCATATCCGATGCCGAGCGAATACTCCGGCACCCAATCGTTTCCGAACTCGGAGAAACCGTTCACATAGTGAATATCGACGGCCGGCCGTAAAAACACATGATGCGAAATGTAGAACCGCGCGGCAACCGCGACTCGCGCCTGAAGTGCGTCGACACGGGACACCCGGGAACCTGATCGCACGATGACGGATCGTCATAGGAATAGTGCAGTCGCGCGGCCCCCACGCCCGCACGATACTCGGGTTCGAATCGTTTGATCGTGCCTGCGGGCCTGAAAATGATATCGGCACTGGAGAACGAAAGGCTGTAGTTGAGACCGACGTAGTCACCCTGCCCGAGCCGTCGCGAAATCTCCGCTCCAACGCCCCATCGCCTGCCGAAGAACACGCCCATTCCGAGTTGCCCCATGGGTCCCCGCGTGGGAGGAGTCTTATACAGAGTCCCGTCACTAAACGTGTCGATCTCCAGGCCACTCGAACGGTCGTAGATGCCGCCGAATCCAAGGTAGGCGGAGACCTCCTGCGCGCGGACCATTTGACTGGAGGCCGCGAGGCTCAGCCCCAGGATCACAACAGATTTCAGTATCGGCTTCAAGAACAACCTCCTCAATCTTCGGGCGGTATCTGTCTGATCGTGATGCCGCCGAATCCCGCGCGCAGCGTAAGCCGGTGCGACGGGGCCGGGCTGGTCCGCGTGAAATGCTCTCCAATCAGGTAATAGTTGCCGGCAGCACCATCCAGCTCGGAAGAAACGGTGCCGAATCTTGTCCTGGCGTCGATGGAATACGCGCCGAGAGGAAGCCAGAGCAGAATATCGCCTCGCCGTGCGCTGGCATCGATGTCGCCGGTGACACCGCGCACCTGCACAAGGCCTTCGCCGTGCTGTATCGCCAGACGCGAATCGCGGGGCACATGAATCTCATAGTCGGCCTGAACATCGTTCGTGGTTTTGGCCTGCATAGGCCAGACTCGGACGCCATGGTGGCGCGGGAGCGTGGTTGAAATCGACAGTTCTGTGGAGGACTTAAGCGCCGTCTTAATTCCGATGCTCTCCAGCCGACTCTGATCGCGGTCTGGCGCGGGGGAGTCGCCAAAGCGCAGCGGTCGCGACTTCGTGATTGTGACTTCAACTTCCGCTTTGTCCCAGCCTTCAATGTTCAGCGTTCCGTATGAGCCGTCGATGCGAATGAGCCCTCCAGGGGCAAAAGCTCACATGATCGCTCGCCGTGTTCTCAGCCAGCTTCCCCACCGTGTCGGCGGCGGCGAAGGCCGGAACACCGGCCAGAACAGCAGCCAGGGCCAGCATTGCAACATTGAGCGTATATCTCATTTTGTGACTCACTTTTGCCGGCCGCCATCGCGTAGCGCGCGCCCTTCTCTCACCAGACCCAGATAGCGGCGGGTAAGTTCACTCACCCATCCTTCATTTCTTTTGCGAAGCGCCTCGGGCGGCATTAATTCGCCTCCGATACCAATGACAGAAGCGCCTGCCACGATGAAATTTGCAGCGGTTTGCTGATTCACGCCGCCGGTAGCGATCAGTTTAATTTTCGGCAGGGGAACCTTGAGCGCCCGGATGTAATCGGGGCCGCCCACCTGCGCACAGGGGAAAATCTTGATGAAATCGCCGCCCGCCTTCCACGCGGCGATTACCTCAGAGGGAGTCAGCGCGCCAGGCATGACAGCGATCCCGTTCTTCACTGCGAATTCCACCACGTCCATCACAAGTCCGGTGCTCGTGATAAATTTTGCCCCGGCATCGAGACAGCGCTGCGCAGTCTCGGTATCGAGGACGGTGCCGGCGCCCACCACCATCTCCGGCAGCATCTTTGCCACGTGTGCGATAACTTCGATCGCTCCTGGTACCGTCATCGTAATCTCGATAACGGGGATTCCGGCCCGGTAAAGGATCTCCGCGGCGAAGCGGGCATCTCCTTCCGCGGAAACCCGGGCTGCGGGGAGAATGCCGATTTCGGCGATGCGGGCGCAAACTTCTGCTTTAGTCATGGATTGTCATCTCAGCGTGACGGTCAAGGCAGGCTCCTGGTTCCCGTAGCCTGTCGAAGTTGTTCCAGCGCCTGGAGATAAGCCGCAACAGCCTGACGCCACGCGAGCTCCACCGCGCGATAGTTCCGCTCGGCATTGAGTAAATCGAGCAATGCGAGCGCACCGTGGTGATAAGCGTAGTCGCTGATTTCCAGGCTTCTTTTCGCAGCGTCAATCGTACCGGGTTCGTAAATTTTCACCAGGCGTTCGTTGCTCTCCACGGCTTCCCAGGCGTCCTTCACATCGGTATAAACCTGTCCGCTGACGAACCTCTGTTGTTCCTGAGCCTGCGTGATGACGTGGCCAGTGCGGGCAATTTCGCTCTGATTCCGATTGAAAATCGGAATCGGAATGCTCACCGCGCCGGTGATCGCGCTGATGCCATTCGTGTGAGTGTAGTTCGCGGATACGGTGACGTCCTGTTTGCCGTATGACTTGGCCAGTTGATACCCGCTCCTTGCGGCCGTCACCCCCTGCACAGCTTCGCGCAGGTCCGGCCTGTTCACCACAGCCTTCGCCTGCAGGTCCTGCAGAAAGAGAGGCAGCGGCTTATATTCGAACGGGCCGGTAACGTCGTAATCGGCGGGCACGGATTCGTAACCGAGCTGCTGGCGGAGATCGGAAAGGGCCTGCGCTTTGCCCAGCACAGCATTCTCCACATCCTGCTGGAACTGCACCAGCTGGATTTTGATCTGGAGATAGTCGTTTTCGCTTAAGCCGCCGGCTTTGTACTGATATTCGCTGATATCTACAGTGCTTTGCCAGCTCTTCAGGTCCTGCTGGGCGAGATCGAGCGTCGATTCCGCCAACTGAACATTCACAAAGAGTTGACCCACCTGAGCGGTTAAGGCACGTTCGTTGTCCGATACGCCGGAGCGGGTTACGGCTGTGTTGTCTTTTGCGTTCTGGTACCGGTTTTGCCGTTTCTGCCCGCGTTCAAACAGATAACTTGCGCCAAGATCCCCTTCCGTGGAATCGTGCAGGTACTGGAGATAGCCGCCGTCGGGCGCGTGGAAAATCGGCAGATATTCCCAGTCGGTAAAAAATGTCGGATTGGGACGCAGGTTCGCCGTGACTTCCAGATCGAGGCTTTGCTGTATGGTTGATCGGGCTGCCAGAATGTTGTGGTTATTCTTCAGGGCCAGGTCGATAGCCTGATCCAGCGTGATTGTGACCGGGCCCCGCGCCGCCTGCGGGAACGCGGCGGTGGACAGCAGACAGATCGCGGCGGCGAGGAAAACGGGGTGTGTAATTCGTATACTCGGAATGGTCGCGTTACTCAAAGGACACCTCCTTTTCCGGCATCTGATCGTTCTCTCTGGCGATCCACGCGTAGAACGTGGGAAGGAGAAAAATACTCAGAAACAGATCCGAAATCAGTCCGCCCACAATGACGATCGCGAAGGGCCGCTGGGAATCGGAGCCGATATCGTGCGACAGCGCCGCAGGCAGCAGCCCCAGGGTGGCCACGAGCATGGTCATCAGGATGGGACGTAGTCGCAGGGCGGCGCCTTCGACGGCTGCGTCCACGATCGTGTGTCCCCTTGCCCTGAGCTGGTTAATGTACTCGACCATGATGACGCCGGTTTGTACAGAGACGCCAAACAGAGCCAACATACCGACTCCGGAAGAAACGCTCAGATAAGTTCCTGTCAGCAGCAACGCCAGAAGGCCCCCGATGCGGGCTAGACCAACATTCAGAAGAATAAGGAACGCCCACTTATAAGAGCGGAACATGACGTAGAGAATGATGAAGATAACGAGAACCGTCAACGGTACGACAATGGCCAGGCGTGCTTCAGCCCGTTTCTCGCTCTCGTATTCGCCCGACCAGCCGATTGTGTACCCGGGCGGCAGCTTCACCTTTTCGCCGAACTGTTTGATAGCGTCTCCGACCGTGGTCCCGAGGTCGCGGTCCCGCACGTTGAAAGTGATGGCCACGAAGCGGGTGTTTCTTTCACGGAAGATGTCGTACGCGCCATCTTTAACCTCGACATTCGTCAACTGCGCCAGCGAGACGCGCTCTCCTGTAGGAGCCAGAATCCGGATATTGGCGATGGCTTGTGCGGTATTGCGATAGTCCTGCTGATAGCGCACGACGACGTTGTACCGCGCCTCCCCGATCAGCACCTGACTCACGGCATTGCCGCCAACGGCAGTCTGGATGGCATCCTGCACGTCCGCGACGTTGATTCCAAAGCGAGCCGTCTGCTTCAGGTCGATCGTTATATCGAGATTCGGCTGGCCGAAATCGCGCAGAAGCTTGACGTCATGCATGCCCGGAATGCGCGACATGACGACGGCGGCCTCCTCGCCCTTCTGCTCCAGAGTTTTCAGATCTTCACCGAAGATCTTGAGTGCAAGCGAACCCTTGGTGCCCGTCATCGTCTCTCCGACGTTGTCTTCGATGGGCTGCGAGAAGTTCCAGATCGCACCGGGATATTTCTGCACCGCGAGATTCATCGCCGCGATCAGTTCGTCCTTATTCCTGTGAAAAATCGGGCGCCACTCCTCGTGGGGTTTTAAATCGACGAAGTACTCGGTGTTACCAAAGCCGCCGGTGTCGGTTCCGTCGTCGGGACGGCCGACCTGCGACACAACGGTTTTTACTTCCGGGAACGAGGCGAAGACATAGCGCTCGTTGGTGGTGAATTTTTCGCCGTCCGACAGACTGGTGCTGTTCGCCATGGTGCCGCGCGCCCAGATTGCGCCTTCATCCAGGTGAGGCAGGAATTCCGCGCCGATGACTCCGCCGAAACCGAGATAGATAGTCCCCGAAAGGGATATGAGAGCCACCACGAGCATGACCCAGCGGTGATTAACGGCCCAGCGAACCGCTACCCTGTATCGTCCCAACAGGAAGTCCATGACATAGTTGCGGCGTTCGCGGATTCCTTTCGGGAAGAAGGCGCCGGCCAGCACGGGCGCGATGAGAATCGAAAACGTCATGGCTCCCAGCAGGGCGAAGGCGACCGTCCAGGCCATGGGCCGGAACAGCCGACCTTCCACACGCTGCAGGGTAAAGATGGGCATGTAGGCGGTGATAATGATGGCGATCGCGTAAAACACCGGCCTCTGGACTTCATGGCATGCCTCGCGGATAATCTCCGCGGTAGTCTTCATATGCCCGGAGACGGTCAGGCGGCGATCGTGGCTCAGGTGCCGCATGATGTTTTCCACCATGACGACCGCACCATCCACCACCATTCCAAAGTCGAGAGCGCCAAGCGACAGGAGATTGGCCGGAATGTGACTCAAGTCAAGCCAGATAGAAGCGAAAAGCAGAGAGAACGGAATCGTCAGCGCGACGATGAGTGCGGCACGGGCGTTCAGCAGGAACAGGAAAAGAATCACGCTGACCAGGATCATGCCTTCGGCCAGATTGTGCATCACGGTGTGCGTCGTGAAATGCAGCAGATCGCTGCGATCCAGCATCGGCACCACCGTCACTCCGGGGGGCAGAATGCCGTGGTTGAGCTCTTCGACTTTCTTGTGAATTGCATCGAGCGTAGGCTGCTCCTCAGCGCCTTTGCGCATCAATACGCCGCCCTGAATGACATCGGGCTCGTCGATAATGCGCCCGTCTTCCATGTGGTTGGCTCGGGCCATGTGGCCCAGACGAATCATGGGCCCTTGCTGCACCTGCGCGATATCCTTTACCCGGATAGCAGTTCCGTTCTGGTTTTTCAGGACGGTCTGCTCGATGTCCTGTACACTCTTGTAGAGTCCGAGCGCGCGAACGTTCATCTGCTGTTCGCCGACTTCGATGAAGCTGCCGCCGGCATTAATGTTGTTGTTACCGAGTTGCTGTTCCACCTGCCCGATGCTCAGGCCGTAGGAAACCAGCTTATTGGGATCGACGCGTACCTGATACTCGCGAACCGTGCCCCCGAAGTCGGAGACGTCCACCACGTCCTGGACGGATTTGAATTGCTTGAGGAGAACCCAGTCTTCGAGAGATCTCAATTCCATCAGGTCATAACGCGGATTGGTGCTTCTGATGGTGTACCAGTAGATCTGACCCGTGGTGCTCCAGTCCGTGCCGATCTGAGGCTGGAGGTTCTGTCCCTGCGGTAAGTCGACCTGCGTGAGCCTTTCCAGCACCTTCTGACGATTCCAGTCGTTAACCGAGCTGTCGTCGAAGATCATGATCACAAACGATAGGCCAAATATGGACTCGGAGCGCAGATAAGTCATGTGTGGTAGTCCGGCCATCTGAATCTCGATCGGAATCGTGACCTGCTGCTCCACCTCTTCGGCGGAACGGCCCGCCCATTGGGTAATGACGGTCACGTAGTTGTCAGCGATATCGGGATAAGCCTCCACGGGCAGGTCGTGAAATGAAATTGCTCCCCAGCCAAGCAGCAGGATGGCGATGGCAATCACTACAAACTTGTTGTTCAGCGCGAAATCTACCAGAGCCCGAATCATTTCCCGTTTCCTGTTTTGTCAAAAGCCGATTTCTTACTGAGCCAGCACGTGGTCCAGCTCCAGCGCGTTTGTCACTACCTGGTCACCTGGTCTCAGCCCCGACCTAACCTCCTGGAGACTGTTGTTATCCGGCAGGAGATCCCCACTCACAATTTCCACCCGGCGAAATTTCTGATCGGGTGCGGGAACAAAGACAAAGTCGCGATCGTGCATGCGCATGACGGCCGAAGCCGGGACAATGGTGTGCATCTCGGTCGTCTGCCCCCGGAACGTCGCCTTGACGAACATGCCGAGGCGCATGTTCCCGGGATTTTTTACTTCGAGGCGAACCTTAGCCGTACGGATGTTGGGATCCAGAGTGGCGCCAATGTTGCTGACGGTGCCCCTGAAGACCTGATCCGGATAAGCGTTCAGGCGAATGTCAGCGCTGTCGCCCATTTTCACGGTGGCGAGATCGTTTTCGTAAACGTCGCAAATGATCCAGACGTAAGAGAGGTCGGAGATCGTAAACGGATTCGTTCCGAAACTCTGGACATTCGCAGCATTCGTCACTTCCTGATCCGTAACGATTCCGGCCACGGGAGCAAATATTTCCACGTTCACGTTCGGATGGTCCGGATCGTTGCCAAGCAGACGGAGATGCTCGGCAAAGGTTTCGACATCGACCTTGGCCTTGTTTTCGGTATCTTCGGCGTTCTCTACATCTGAAAGAGCCATGGCGCCATGTGAATAGAGATCTTTCGTTCGGACCAGTTGCTTGTTGGCCAGAATTTCATCCTCAACGGCTTTGCGGTAATCGGAGAAGCCACCCGAGGTATCGTCGCTTCGGACCGTCAGCATCAACTGGCCTTTTGTCACCGTGTCGCCGAGACGGGCATTAATGGAGACCACCCGGCCGGAAACCATGGAAATGACGGGAACGTTTCGGGAAACATCGGGCGCCACGGCGCCGGTGACCGTCAACTCCGAAACGGCGGGCCGCGCGACTGCCGAGGCGAGCGGGAACTGCTCCGGGTGCTCGATCTTAAAGAGCGTGACATCCACGTCGTTCGTAACTTTGGCTGGCGGAGGCGCGCCGGCGGCGGGATCTTCCGCCTTCCCGCTACTGCATCCGGTCAGGACGAAGAGTGCGGCGGTAAGGGCGAGGGACGCGGCGACAGCGCAATCTTTGCTTGTCATATAAACTCCAGCTGGCGGACCGGAAGACTAATCAAAAACGTGTGCGGCATCAGATCCCTCCGGCGAGCAGACGATTAAGTACAAGCCTAGAGGCAGTTATCCAAGGAAGGCATAAAATCCGCGTTATCGAGTCGTATTTTTTGTATGGGAAGCTCATGGTTTTCATGACTTTTTCACGCGGCTTCTTATAAGGTGGTAGTGGTCCGGGAAGCTGAGGGGCCGGAGCGTGCGCCGTGGCGCCATTCCCGGATCACGCGGCGCAGTTTGCCTTTTGCGAAGCCTTATGCGCAATGAACGTGAAGAGTCGCCCTTGCTTCCAGCTATGGTTTCGACGGCCGGAATCGCTGTCTGCACATGGATTTCGTTCTACCTCGGACAAAACGCGGGATCGGTCGCCTGCTTCTATCTGGTGATAGTCGTGCTGACGGCCTATTACGGCGGTTTCCGGCAGGCAACTGTGGTTTCAATCGTTGCTGTAGCTTGCCTTGACTTTTTCTTCGACGAGCCGATTTTCAGCTTCACTGTGAGCCGGTCGTCCGACTGGGTTGACCTTGGAGCGTTCGAATTCACGGCTCTGGTGATTAGCCGCCTGTCAAATCGCATCGGTCTCCGCGAGCTGGAAGCCGCCACAGAACGCCGTGACGCATCGCGTCTATATCAGACAGCCCGCCGAATCCTGCTGTTTGAGCGCGCGAGAGATCCGGGCAATCAGATCGCCTCTCTCATTCGGGACGTATTTGAACTGCGCGGTGTCGTCGTGTTCGACGCCATTTCCGCCACGACCTGGCGAAGCGGAGAATTCAGAACGGCGGACGCGCGGCAGGATGTCATCGGCCTGACCCAGAGCGCATATTACGGCGATTCGGATACCTGCATCTCAGGCGATTGGTACTGCGCGCTTCGGCTCGGCGTGCGTCCGGTGGGTTCCCTCGCGCTATGCGGCGCAACGATGACAGGACTTACCGCTTGCGCTCTCGCCTCGCTCGCCGCGATCGCTCTCGAACGAGCGCGGAGTATCGAAAATCAGCTACATGCCGAAGCCACGCGTGAGGCTGAGCAGCTACGGAGCGCGATGCTTGACGCCCTGGCGCATAAATTCAAGACTCCGATGACCGTCATCCGGACGGCAGTGGCGGGCCTGCCGGCCGCGGGTGAACTGTCGACGCTGCAAACGGAACTTCTCACGCTGGTCGACCAGGAAACCAGCAAGCTGAACGATCTGGCCTGCCGCCTGCTGGAAACGCCGACGCTTGAATCGACGGGGTTCGAGCCCCAACGAGAACCGCTTTTACTTTCCCGCCTGGCCAAACTCGCGGTTCAGGAGCTTGAGCAGCGCGCAGACCGGGACCGTTTCCAGTTCTCTCTGTCGCCAAAGGAAACTCCCGTGCTTGCTAACCAGGAACTTGTGGTGACCGCTATCGCGCAACTCGTGGACAATGCGCTCAAGTACTCGACACCAGGTACGCCGATCGACGTAGGTCTTTCCTCAGGCGGGAGCACTGTGGTGCTCGAGGTCAGAAGTAAGGGGCTGGAGGTACTGCCCTGCGACCGGGAGCGCATATTCGAAAGATTCTACCGGGCGCCAGGCGCGAGACAATTCGCTAACGGCACGGGCCTGGGGCTTTCAATCGTCAAAACAATCGCCACCGATCACGAAGGTCACGTATGGGCGGATGCAGAACCAGGTTACGGAACAGCCTTCTATCTGTCGCTTCCCGTGGTGCAGGACCTCCCGCGATGAACCACAGCCGAATACTGGTTGTCGACGATGAGCCTCAATTGAGGCGTGCGTTGAAAGCTACATTGGCGGCGCTTGGCTTCCTGGTTTCCGACGCTGCCACGGGAGAACGCGCGCTCGAGATGCTGCGTAGTGAAAAATTCGATTTGATGCTGCTCGATATAAACATGCCGGGACTCGACGGAATTGAAACCTGCCGGGCAGTGCGGGCGAAATCCGAAATGGGAATCGTCATGCTGACCGTGCGCGGACGAGCTGAAGACAAGATCAGGGCTTTGGATTCAGGAGCCGATGGCTACGTAACCAAGCCGTTCGATGTGAATGAACTGTTGGCGCGAATTCGCGCAACTTTGCGGCGAACCCCGGCGCCGGCTCTGGGTGAATCCCGGGTGTTTCGTCCCGGCGGCGTCGAAATCAATTTTCGGGACCGCCAGGTCACCATGTGCGGACATACCGCGCGGCTGACCCCTAAGGAGGCGGAATTGCTTCACTACTTTGTCACGAACCCCAATCAGGTGCTGCCGCACGAGCGGATTCTTCAGGCAGTCTGGGGCCCGGATTACGGCGGTGAAGTGGAGTATCTGAGAGTCTTTGTGAATCAGCTGCGCAAGAAGATTGAATCCGAACCGTCCCGGCCACTTCTCCTGCTTACTGAACCATGGCTGGGATATCGTTTTGTACTCCGGGACGAAGATGCCCCGGTGAGACCGGAATAAAATTGGCCTCTGAATAGTCGACCGCCGGATGAATGCTGAGCCGATAGCCTCGGTTGCGGTCGGTTACTATATGCTGTGGGTTTTCGGGACGTGGTTCCAGTTTTTTACGCAACTGTCCGATCACAACCCGCAGGTATTCGAAGTCTCCGCTGCAGTCCCTGCGCCAGACCGCGCGGGCGAGTTCCTGATTGCTCACCGATTTGTTGGCGCGCTCGAAAAGATACTGGAGTACATCGAACTCTTTCGGAGTAAGGTGAGCTGCAAAGTGCCCGGGGCCCGTTACCTCATGCGTATGCAGATCGACCATGCGCCCGGACAGCATGACCTTCGGTTTTCGCAAACCGGCGTGGGCAACCCGACGCAGGAGAGCTCGCACGCGGGCAAGGAGCTCCTCGGGCTGGAATGGCGCGATCATGTAGTCGTCTGCTCCCGCCTCCAGCGCATCGATCTTCGTCTGACGGTCGTCGTCCTGGATCAGGAGAATGATACCGAGGTTGGATTGAGGCCTGATTGCGCGGCAAAGATCGTACCTGCACATACCCGTCAGATCGGGGGCGACAATCAGCACGTCATGCAGGCCGGCGGCGGTTTCCAGAATTGCCTGAGCCGCACTGCCCACTGCCGCCACCCGATGTCCGGCCAACTCCAGAAATGGCCCCAGTTGCGAAAGCCCTGCGTGTGAAGATCCCGCGACGATGATCCGGCTTCGCGTCATATACAACCTCTGATGACGTCGGGGCAGGACACCCAGCCCCGACTCTCTATTTCACTGACGGTACAGCAGCGATCAGAACTTAACCATGACACCGACGGAGAGTTTGGTCTCGCTGTGCCGAAGGTCCGGATACCAGAGGCTGCTGGCGCCGCCACCGCAGGCTGCTTCCGCTGCTGCCAGGTTGTTTGTTCCTGCCGTCGCGCCCGTGTTGCAGGTATAGTACTGCGGGGATCCGTTATTACCACCCGGAGGCGTAACACCGCCCCGGCCTGCGAAGTACGGGATGTCCGAGTGGCGATAGCCAGTCTCCGCCCACCAGGTGATGTACGGTTTCGGCATATACTGGAACGTAACTGTGCCGTCGTACATGTGAGCCGGCTGGCCTGGATTCTCCGTGAAGTAAGGTGTGCCCGACGCAGCCCAGGCGCCATCGATCGGCGGCAGCAGCGTCAGATAACGACCTGGATTGCTCATCTGTCCGCCACCAATAGTAATCGCGTATCGGTCGTGACCCCACCAGGTTCGGTCGTAGAACATATAGCCGAGGAACGCATCTTTTGCCTCCTTGGATCCGCAGAGTCCGCAAATGCCGCCACCGTACTGAACCCCCAGGTCTCCCGTGCCGGTAAACGCCATCTTCGATATGCCTTTGCCCTTGTTGGGATTGTTGTAATATCTCACTTCGATACTGTCATCCGTGTGGATACGTTCCGTCTTCGGAAGGCCAAGGTTATCCTGTCCGTAGCCATACTGGTTGGCGACAATCTTCAACCACTCCTGCGGCTGCCAGAGAAACTGTCCTCCCAGACCCAGATGACCGTTGAATTTGGCGTAGGACTGCCATCCGTTGATGATCCACGGCTCAAACTTCATCTTGTTCGTCGGGAACCACTGGATGCGCACGCCGTTGAAAAACCACGGCGTATTGGACGACACGTATGACGGCTGGTAAGTCCAGTTATCGAAGTTATAGTAACTGAACAGGCCAATATAAGATACGAAAATTCCGGCATCCACATTGAGCCCGTGATTGACATTGAAGTGATATCCGCCCCACGCCTCCGACACATACTTATAAGCACTCTGAAGGTCCCACTGGCCGACTCCGCCTGTATTCCCATTTCCGGACCCGGTTGCCGAGCTGGCGTCGTTGCGGGGTGTCGTTGTCGCGAACAGCCCGTCCATGGTCAGGACTCGGCCGCGGACATTCTGCCAGTGGAAATCGCCGCCGACGCTGATCTGCTCAAGCTGAATCTCACCCGAGCGGAACGACTCCGTTGCTCCGACAATGGTGTGATCGACCGGCTGATTGAAGTCCTCCATGAAGTTCGTGTCAAACCGGATTTCCGGCGTAAAGAATTTTGTGTCGAGCACCGGATTGTTGCGAGTCGTGGCGTTCATCCAGCTAAAATCACCGAACGCGAACGGAGTAAAGTTATCCACTCCCGGCGGCGGAGGATCGGGGGCAGACAAAGCATCCGGAAGAACGTTGGCAGGTGTTGCCGGCGCCGGACTGGCTGTAGCCGGAGCGGGAGCAGCCTGAGGCGCCGGAGCATCAGGCGCGGGCTTGTCGGGGGTCGGGCGGTCGAGTGCGGTGACCGGCGGCACGCCAAGAGAGGCGACTTTGGCTGAATCGGGAACTTTGGTTGCGGCCGCGGCGGTCTTGGCGGCCTTGGCCGCATAAGCGCGGTCGATACCGTTCAGCCAGCGGTTGAAGAAGATGCCGTTCGAGGCACCTTCCTTCGCAGCTGAATCCGCCTGAGGCGGGGGCACGGTCGCACTCGCGACGGCCAGCCCGGTCACAGGTGTATTCGCGGAAATAGTAACCGGGGGCGCGGCCGCGCTGCCTGCCGGAATGTCAACCCTGGTGGCACGGCCTGCATTGACCTGCACAGACGCAACGCTTCGATCCGCATATCCATCGGCCTGCATGGTCAGCGAATAGGTACCTGGAACCAAATCGGCGAAGGAGTAGATACCGTCGCTGCCTGAGATGGTCGCCCGAATGCCGGTTCCGTCCAGCTTCGCGGCCGTCACGGTTGCCGAAGCAAGAGGGAGTCCTGCCAGGGTTCGGGTTATTCCCGTGATGGCTCCGTACGCGGGCACTGGCGAATGCACGGCAGTATCCGGCGACGCCTCTTTTTGCGGGGCCGCCCCGGAGTTCTCGTCGGCGCCTTTGGTCGGAAAGGCCACGAGAGCGAATGCCAGGGGCGCGATCAAAACGCGTAGTAAATACTTATGAACGTTCATAGTCTGTTTCCTCTTGTCGCGCAAGGCCCGACATCCCCCGCCAGGAGGCCAACACGGCGCTCTCCGGCTGGTTGTAACTCCACCCCCGGTCGTATGTTCCGCCGTGTAATGGCTTGCTTGACTTACTCAATGGCAGTATCGGACCGGCGTGCTAAAAAAGGCATGAAAGTCATAAGAGAAAAGACTGACTGGTCCCATAAAGAAAATTTCTCGGGCAACACCACTTATCGCGGCTCTGGATTGTGAAAGCGGTACCCAACCCATGGCTGAGTGAGAATATATCGCGGCTGCGCCGGGTTGTCCTCAAGTTTGTATCGCAGCGCTTTGATGTATGTCCTCAGAAATGTCCGGTTGCGATTCGCGCCGCTTCCCCAGGCCGATCGGGCCAGTTTTTTGTGGGTCATGGCGGAACCGGCGTTCAACATCAGGACAGAAAGAAGATCGAATTCTCTGGGCGACAGATGTATGTCCTTGCCTTTGCGCCGGAATATGCGGCGCTCCAGATCGAGTTCAAGGTCGCCGGCGCGCACGACTGGCGTTGCTGGGCTGGTATGCGGGGCACGCCGCAATACGACACCTATTCGGGCAACGACCTCACGGAAACGAAAGGGCGCGACGATACAATCGTCAGCGCCGGCCTCAAACACGGGGCCTTCAGCTTCCACGGCGCCTACGCTACGAACTACGATGATTCCGATCCCTGGTGAGTGAGTTCGCAGGCGGCGGCAGGCATCCACCGCTCCATGATCGGAAACGTTCAGGTCCACCAGGACGAGTTCAAACGGGGTCTGGCAGACCATGTCGATCGCTTCCTGCGTAGACCTCGCCTCTGCAAGGAGAAAGCCGGTTGTCTTCAGCGACTCCCTGATGGAATGACGAAGTGTCGGGTCGCTGGCGACGATCAGTACGGCGAACGATTCCGGGGACATGGGTTAAAGAGCCGTCCAGGACCAGCAGAGCTTGTCTGCACTCAGGATTCGGCGGGCTCAGGCCGCGTGCGCCGCCATACCGGATGCCGCGGGTACTGGAATCGGCATAAATGGCAAGTTTTCCGGGATCGTGAACGCCGGCGGTAGAACAGGGCGGGCCGCCGCGAACACGGGCTCGGGCGGAATTGCTTGGAGATATCCGCGTTCCATCGCGCTTACAACCCAGTGCTGGAGCGATTGTTGAATTCGCCGGGAAGTGACTCCGTAGCGTTCGGCGAGTTTTTTTGTGGACCAGCCACGAATGAAATAGAGTTCGACAAGCCGCCATTGAATATCCGCCCGGTATTGGTAGGGGAAGATCGGAATCGGCATCGGAAAGTGAACTCGATTGGTCTGTATCGAGCCCCGCAGGCAATTGATCGATGGCCCGTGGCTGAGGCCGTCTACAGTAGTTACCCCAAACATATGTGCCCTCAGAAAACGGAATAACGACTGGTCGTGGACGTTACTCTCTTAAGACGCAAGTGTGCACTCTGCGATGTGAAAAAGGCATAAAAGCGCGAAAGGAAGTTACACTGTGGCGTCCGCGAATGATGCGGAACGTATCGGTTGAGCGCCTGACGGATCCCGGAATCTGTAGCCAAGCCATGGCTCGGTCAGGATATATTCCGGATGCGCGGGGGAATCCTCGATTTTCTTCCTGAGTAGCCGGATATACGTTCGAAGGTATTCGAGCTCCTGTCCATACTCCAACCCCCATACGGCGCGCAGGAGTTTAGTGTGATGGAGCGGCACATTGGGATTCTGCATGAAGTACCGCAGCAGGCCGAACTCAATGGGCGAGAGGTGAATTTCAATGCCGGCCTTGCGCAGGATTCGATGTTTGATATCCAACTGAAGATTACCTGCGCTCAGAAGCGGCTCCTCAACCTCATCTTGACCACGGGAGGCCCGTCGCGTGATGGCGCTGAGCCGGGCCAGCAACTCGCGCACGCGGAATGGCTTCGTAATGTAGTCGTCCGCGCCCGCTTCCAGCGCCTGCACCGTATCTTCTTCGCTGTCCCGAATTGTGATCATCAGGATCCCCGCGTGTGGGGCCTCTGCGCGAATCCTCCGGCACGCCTCAATTCCGTTCATCCCCGGCATATTGATGTCCAGCAGGACGAGATCCGCCTTCTGGTCATGGAAGGCGGTAATGGCCTCCTCGCCGCTTCGGGCTTCGCTTACCGAGTAGCCTCTTGCCACCAGAGAGACACAGATGCCGCGGCGCATGGCGGCCTCGTCGTCCACTACCAAAACCTTAACCGGCTGCGTATCCATTGTGGGTTTCTCCTTCGACAATCGGCAGTCTGATTCGGAACGTGGTTGTTCCGGTTGCATTGTGATTCCAGTCCAGATCCAGATGCCCGCCGTGAGCGCGGACAATCTTACGGGCAACATATAGACCCAGGCCGGCGCCCGAAGATCCCTGTTCTGTCGCAACGCCTCGATAAAAACGTTCGAATACCCGCTCACGCTCTTCCTCGCGTATTGGACATCCATCGTTGGTGACCATCACCTCCGCGAAATCTCCGTGACGATTCAATTCGACTCTGACTTCACTGCCCGGCATCGAGTATTTGCAGGCATTGTCGAGTAACTGAAGCAGCGCCAGATTCATCAATTCCGGATCCGCTTTTATTTCCGGCGCATCGCGCCGGACTTTGATGGAAATAGGATGGTCGGCGGATTGGCCGCGATATTGTCCAATGAGGTGTGCCACCAACGTGCCCAGGCTGATGATTTCCATCGTTGGCTGGACGTCATCGCGGTCGAGTCGGGCCATACGAAGCAGGCGCGTAGTCAATCTGTTTAGGCGGCCTATCTCACTTTCGATGACATCGGCCATTTCCATCTGTTCGGGCCGCAAACCGCCAGTCTCCCGGAGACTGCCGGCGGCGGCCATAATGACGGCCTGGGGTGTCTTGAACTCGTGCGCAAATGCGTCCAGAATCGCCGACCTCAGCATTTCCGCCTGCGCATCCGCAGCGGCCTTGCTGGCTGTGCGGAACGAAAGGTCCCTCTCGAAGGCAACAGCGGCAAGAGCAAAGAGGGGCATTACCGCTGCCTCGTCGTCGAAATGGCCCTCAAACCCGACGGCGCCAACCGGCTTTCCGTTCCTGTAAAGACAGTGAGCGCGAACCCAGCCGTCGGGATCCCGATAGTCCTGGGCACGAAAATACGCGTTACGGGTATCCGCCGCCAGGCCGTGGTCGGACGTTCCGTCCAACTGCAGAGTCGCCAGAGTTGCATCGAACAGGCACGCTGCATTCAGGCCAAATCGCTCGCGAAATATACTAAGCGCGCCCCCGATGGCGCGTGCCGGCTCGAGCAGGAGCAATTGAGATGCTGCTTCGTAAAGAACGGCAACCTCCTTTCGCTTTGCCTCGGCAACCTTCGCCTGGGTTCGGGCCGACGATGCGAGGCGCGTGATGACAAGGCTCGTAACTAGATAGGTCATCAGAGCGAGAGCGTCCTCCGGATCGTTGATATCCCACTCGAGAACCGGAGGAATGAAGTAGTAATCGAGACACACCGCCGCAATCACCGACACCGTTGCAGCGGACGCATATCCGGCCGACATCGATTGAAACACGACAACCAGCAGGTAAAGCAAACTCGGCACCAGATAATTCAGATGCGCGAAATAACAGCCTGCTGTTATAACAGCGATCGCAAGGGAACCCCAGGACACATGAATCGCAAGGCGTGATGCGGCGGCCGGCAACGACCGCATGGCGGTCCGCATACGCGGGCGAATTGAAATTCCTCTGATCGCAAACCCTGGTGACACGGTCGGTCTCTCAATCCCTCGCGGAGAGCCGCATTAGCTCTCCTCCTGAGGCTAGTGTCAGGAAAAAATGATGAAAAAGTCATAAATAAGCCGTGAAGGATATAAGTGGAAAATCTCCTATTCATATTTACTATCGGCCAGATAGAAAGTATTGAAGGAATGCATTAAGGCACCAGTGTAAGTGAAGGTGGCATTATGGTTGGGCTCACCCCGAAGTACAGTGAGCTGGCGTTGAAGAGCAGTTACGTTCATTACTTTTTCATGCTGCGGCGTTTATGATCGCGTATCCGATTGAAGGCGAGGTCCCTGATCGGGTGATAGCGCAACGTACAACGAATCGTGAGGAACTCGCCCAAATGAAGAGGATCGAAGTGACCATCGAGTCGCATAAACTCAGCGAGGTCTGCGAGGCGCTAAGGGCAATTGGCATCCAGGATGTCGTGACATCCCCAATTCGCGGTAATGGTTGTCGGAAAGCGCAAAACGAAGCCGGCGGGCACGTCCACGTCGACCTTTCACAAACCAGGCTGGAGATTATCGTATCGGCTGAACGAGCCGCGGAGGTGATCCGCGCCTTTGCCAGCTTGAGGTGGAGAGATCTGCTTGGTAATGATGGAAAGATGTTCGTTTACGAAGTGGTCGATCCGGTTCGTTCCCGCACTTCGGAGCCAGGCGAAAACGCGGGTTGACGGCTCGTGTAATTCCTCCTGAATCATACCTGCAACCAGCGTCGTAACCGGACCAACGGATATCCGAGGGTCCACCGGCGAATAAAGTCCGCTCGCATGCGCAGGCGGATTGTGCCCCCTGCCATAACACCCTGGCCCATCCTGCCTTTCATGGCTTTTTCACACGAGATGAAAATATCATGTAAACTGGTAGTGACAGAAATAACCGTCCGGGAGTTCTACGATGTCTGCTCTAAAGCCCACCGGGACCAACGTCCTTTACGACGCTCTTTATTGCATAGGGGTAGCTATGACCCTCGCGTGCGTTGCCTTTATTCTGGCTGGCAACACCGAGATGTTGTGGCGCCTGGAGCACGCGCGCATACCGTTATCCTGGGTGTTTGGTGGCGTTGCGGTTTTGTCGTTTCTCGCCGCCGAACTTTGTCCTCTGCCGTCGGGCCGTACCAGTGACGCCGAACAGGAGTATTTCGCGTCTCCCGAGTACGAAGCCATCGAGTCTTAGCGATTTGCCCTTTGGCTGCTAACCTGGCGGCCCAACGCGTTGGTTTTAATTCGCGTAGTATCCCGTGCGCGTAGCGACGTGGACTTGTGGCAGATTGACCCGCACCTTCACCGGGCGCCACTGTCCCGCGTGATTGTCATTGGGCCGATAGCCGATGACGTATTGATTCCGGATTGCGCTGCTGATCTTCTCGGCAACCGGAACCGGATTCTCATAGCTGGCCAGAGTGAAACTCAATCCGCCCGTCTTCATCGCCAGGTGATCCAGAAAAGCGAGTCCATTTCGCTCTTCGGTTAATTCGATCGCCTTCTTGTTGGCTAAAGACGGCGCCATCCCTACCGTGAAGATCTGAACGTCCGCTTCTTCCGCGATACGCAATAGTTCGGCCTCGGAATACCGGCTGTGGTTGTCCATGCCGTCAGAGACTATCACGAGCGCTCGATGAGGACTATGCGCGCCGCGGAGAGTGCTCAGCGCCAACTGGATTGTGTCGGTCAGTGCGGTTGCTCCTCCGGGTTGCTGAGATCTGAGCTGGGCTTCCAGTTTATCGAAATCGTTTGTGAAGTCACTTGGCGCGCCTGGTCTCGTGGAGAGGGTCAGCAGGAAGGCTTCGTCTTCGGGATTTGAGGTACGGAAGAAGGCATGCACGGCTCGGGCCGCGATATCAGCTTTGGTTTGCATACTGCCGCTCAAATCGACGACCACACCCACCGAGCATGGGACATCTTCGCTACCAAAGAACCCGATCGGTATCGGCGCGTTGTCCTCCAGAATGGTGAATGAAGATGCCGTCAGGCCTTCCACCGTGGCGCCCAGACGATTCGTGACGATGACCGGCAGCAATACCAGATTGACGTCAACCCGAAGATCCGGAGTTCGAAGCGGCTCGGCCGTGGAACGGGACGGGCGAATATCCAGCAGCGGTTGCGCTCTCAGTCCGGCGCCAGTCAGAAGGATTAGTGACAAAGCGCAAGCCGTAAGTCGTGGCAGGGATCGAAAAAGATTGGCTGAGTATTTGATAAGCATCGATCGGCAACTCCCGTGAGTTGGTGAACTCACGGGTCGAGCGTATGACCGAAGCTGTGAAAAAGGCATAAATACTGTTTGCGAAGGCTGCGGCAGCGTAGCGTTGTCGAAGCCTGACGCGGGCGTCCCGGGCCTGCGTCAATTCCGGTTTTGACCGTTCAAATTCTGAATTCACGCCATTTTTATGACTTTCCGGGACGAGCGCCCCTATCATCCGGACAGATTCCATGCAGACACTACGACAAACGCTCATAGCCTCCACAATTCTGATGCTTCTCGGTGGGAAGGGCTTTCGCTCAGGCCCCGGACGCAGCATCATCGGGCACAAGCACCGATCTGTTTGTTATGTTCGGTTCCGATTTCGACCGGCCCGGTTTGCTTCCGCGATCGAACTACAACATCGGAATCGGCCACACTTTTGGCTTCCTGAAAAACGATCCCTTCGGTGACGAACTGACTTTTGGATACACCTATGAAAACAGCGGAACCCACGGTTTCCTGCATACCGATTTCGGAGAACACACGGAGTCCCTCGGAGTCATGAAAAACTTCCCGCTCCCTGCGACGAAGCTTTTGACTGGCTACACCTGGATTCAAACGGGAATCACCAGCTTTACCGGCAACCCTCGCGTGCTGAACCGGCTCGATAGCGGGGCATCGCTTGGCGTAATCGTTCATATCAACGATCACAACTCCGTGTGGATTCAGGAGAGTTACAGCAAGGTGGTCACGATACCCTGGTACACAACCTCGAGCATCGGCTACACGTGGAGTTGGTGAAGAGGGCCGGAGAGCTGTCCAATTCCTCGACTCAATGCTGCTCAATCGCCCAAAGCGATCAGGCTCGTTCCGGAAACGACAGGAAAATCATGCAACGGGCCCGGTTCCCGCCAGAATCACTTCGTGCCCCAGGTTACGCAATCGGGCAGCCAGGCGACTTTCTGCGGTAGGCCACCAGCGCTTTTTTCCGCCAATCACGATCAGGGAATGTGGCTCGAGAACTCTGGCAAGCGTTTCGTCCCGGTCGCGGCACAGATAAAACCTGACAACCGTCTCCACGGAATTTTTCGACGCCAACACATGAAACCGTCTTTCGTTCCAGTCGTGCTGGACGGGAGGCTTATCAAGGGGAAGCTGATACGAAACAACTTCCGGCACCACCAGCGTGATGCGTGCATGGAGGCGACTCGCCAGTGCTCCTGCCGCTCGCAGTGCTCCCAGAGTCGCATTCACCGATGTGAATACAACCGATATATTCAGCCGTAATTCGGAGCCATTCGTGGTTTGCCGGTCCGGGGTTCCCGGGCACTGTGCTCCAACTGCGGGAATCATTGGCTTGCTGATTGTGGCTGGCATGATCTGTCCTTCCACTACAGAGGTTAGAAGGAGCGCCCTGAGAAAGTCATAGCAAAGCCATGAGAAAGCCATAAATAAGAGTGGACGGCTCTAATTCCGCCGGTAATGATTATGCAATCCTCATGCCCGGGATATGACTTATTTATGCAGCATTGTTCAGAATGAAAACTGCTATGACAGGTGACTCTGTGCAATGCCTGTCGCCTGGAAAATGGTCCGGAGGCTTCTGGTGTATGTCAGGACATCCCTGAATCAAACCGCCCATGACAAAGGAGGGGCGAGATGGTTGAAAATTTGGTGAAGGTCCTCGTGGTGGACGATGAAGCGGCTATGCGTCGGGGAATTTGCGTTTCCCTCAAAGCCAGAGGCTACGCGGTAGAAGAGGCAAGAACCGGGAATGAAGCTATCGAAGCCTTCCATGAGCGGCATCCGGATCTTGTGCTCCTCGATATCAATATGCCTGGCATGGGTGGCATCGAGACCTGCCGCTGCATACGTGCTGAAGCGCCGAATGCCGATCGTTATGATCAGCGTTCGGGACACAGAAGAAGACACAGTGCGGGCGCTGGAGGCAGGGGCCGACGACTACATTACGAAACCATTTCGCGTCCGTGAGCTGCTGGCACGTCTAAGCGCCGTCACGCGCCGGGCCCGTGTACATGACGCTGGCGAGCCACCGATACTCCGCGCCGGACTCCTCGAACTGGATACAAAACACGGGATACTGCGAAAAGCGGAAGACGAGATTCATCTTTCTCCCACCGAGTTCAGTCTTCTGCGATACCTGATGCAAAACCCCAACGTGCCTCTTCACCACGTTAAGCTGCTTCGCGCCGTGTGGGGCGTCGAATACGGACAGGAGCTCGAATACCTGAGAACTTACGTCCGTATGCTCCGGAAGAAAATCGAGAGGGACCCTGCGAACCCGGAATACATCCTGACGGAGCCATGGCTTGGCTACAGATTCCGCGATCCGTCCGTCCCTCAACGGACAGCCCTGGCGTCACAGGATCTTCGCTTCACCGACGGTCATGTTCCCATTAAAGCTGTCGCCTGAACTTCCCGCGAGCAGTCACAATAAGCCACCTTCTTCGGCGAAGACTCTATTCGCTGGCATCCACGAGATACAAACTCAAATTCCCAACCTCAATCTGCCAGGCCCACGCACCCGCCTCCCCGACTTTTTTACGGGATTGCTATGACTTTTTCATGTCTCAACCAATATTCTCAAGGGCGCGAGACCAAATAGGATTCTTACATGAAAAAAGTAGAAACAATCATCGAGTCGGACATACTCACAGCGGTAAAGGAAGCTCTGATGAACATTGGCATCGCTGGCATGACCATCAGCGAAGTTTACGCTCACGGCAGCCAGCATGGCATCGGGGTAGTCTATCGTGGACAGAAGTACAGCGTCGATCTCGCGCCGAAGGTCCGATTCGATGTCGTGGTCGCCAACGAACGCCTGGATGAAGCAGTGGGCGCCATTGCCAGCGCGGCGGACACCGGCAGGATAGGTGACAACCGGATCTTCGTGTACGATGTCGCCGAAACCATACGAATTCGCAACGGCCTCCGGGATACCTCCGCGGGGCAACGGAATGCGGCGTGACGAAAACAATGGACCGCAGGGCTGAGCGGCTCATGATTCCGGTTAGTACTTACCCCCATGTTCGAGGATATGCATGCTGATACCACTCGCGTTGCTGTTGCAGACGACAACTGATCTACCGGCGCGGCTAACCACGCTGGAGGCTGCGGCCAGGAGTGCGCAGTCGGCGGGCGACAACGCCTGGATGCTCACCAGTGCCGCCCTGGTGCTGATGATGACGGGTCCGGGCCTGGCCCTGTTTTATGGTGGCCTGGTCCGGCGCAGGAATGTGCTGAGCACCATGATGCACAGTTTCATCATGATGGCTTTGGTGACGGTCATCTGGGCGCTGGTCGGCTATAGCCTCGTTTTCAGCGAAGGTACTCCGTTCATCGGGGGCCTGAAATATGCATTTCTCTCCGGGGTTGGCAGGGAACCTAATGCTGACTATGCAGGCACCATACCGCAGGGAACGTTCATGGTCTATCAACTCATGTTCGCGATCATCACGCCGGCCCTGATCTCCGGCGCCTACGCTGAACGAATAAAGTTCAGCGCCATGGCGCTGTTCACGGCTCTTTGGACCCTGGTTGTCTATTTCCCGATGGCCCACATGGTCTGGGGAAAGGGAGGGTTGTTAAACGCGTATCTCGGTGGATCTGTTCCAACCTTCGATTTCGCGGGTGGCACGGTTGTCCACATTACATCGGGCGTTTCGGCGCTGGTCTGCGCACTTTACCTCGGAAGACGAAATGGATTTCCGGCAGAGTCCATGAAGCCACACAGCATGGTGCTGAGCGCGGTGGGAGCTTGTCTGTTGTGGGTCGGCTGGTTTGGCTTTAATGCAGGCAGTGCGCTGGCCGCCTCCGGCCTGGCCACCGGCGCCTTTATTGCCACGCACTTCGCAGCGGCCACAGGTGCTCTGGGGTGGATGCTGGCTGAATGGCTGCACAACGGGAAGCCCGGCATGTTGGGTGGCATATCGGGTTGCGTGGCTGGCCTGGTTGCGATCACACCGGCCTCCGGCTTTGTGAAGCCGATGCCCGCTCTGCTGATCGGCCTCCTGGCAGGACTGTTTTGTTTCTGGATGGTGACGACCGTCAAGAACATTTTCAGGTACGACGACACTCTCGATGCGTTCGGTGTCCACGGTGCAGGCGGCACGCTCGGCGCCCTGTTGACCGGCGTATTTGCCACCAACCTGATTAACGACACTCAGATCAATGGAAAGCTAATGCCGCTCGGGCTGGTGGATGGTCACCCCGGACAGATCCTCAATCAGGCCATCGGCGTCGGGATTGCGATTGCTCTCGCGGCAGCTGGAACGTTCATCATTCTCAAAGTCTGTGACCTCATGATCGGTGTCCGCGTCAGTCCCGACGACGAAGAGCAGGGGCTTGACCTCAGCCAGCATGGCGAAGAAGGCTACATTCTCGAGTCGTGATCGAGACGAAATGAGATTCTCACATGAAAAAACTCGAAGCGATCATACAGCCGTTCAAGCTGGAAGCGGTAAAGGAAGCTTTGAAGGCGATTGGCATTGACGGCATGACCATCACCGAAGTTCGCGGACATGGCAGACAGAAGGGACACAGAGAGGTATACCGCGGCCAGGAATACAGCGTCGACCTTTTACCAAAGGTCCAGCTTGATTTGGTGATCTCCGATGAGCGCCTCGAAGAGGCGGTGGAAGCTATCACCGGAGCGGCGCGTACAGGCAAAATCGGCGACGGCAAGATCTTTGTGTATGATGTCTCCGAAGCAATTCGAATTCGTAACGGCGACCGGGGTACCGGTGCGGTCTGAGCAACGGCCTGAAAGCGAACGGTGCTTGTTATGCCCGAATCAGCCTGTTGTTTACGGCTTCTTCAGGCACTTCCGCCTGCCTTCGACCGGCACAGGAAAAATAGATTGAGCCGATTCATTGGTGTGGTCGTTATCTACGTGGCGATGGTGGTTGCTTGTACCGGCGTGGGTCTGTTCATGCTCATCGCGCCGCAGCGTTTTGGTAACCTCATCTGCGAAAGCTTCCAGCTCTTCCCGGAAGTCCGCCCGGGAGACTGGGGCAAGAAACTCTTCCTGCGGCTTCTCGGTGTCGGTCTGCTCGCCTTTGCAGCCCGCTTCGTTCTCCGGATCGTTCAATCCAATTGATCCACAACGCATCAGTCCGGGGATGGCAAATACTGAACATAGAAAGCCATGGAATTTCAGCGTTTTTTGCTTTTGCCCTTCTTAACGCATTAATCGCAGTAACGAGAAGGGTACTGCCTGAGCTTCCGAGTCACCACCCTGAAAGCCTCGCCTTTGAGGACTGGCTGGACCTTCCGGCGGCGTCAAAGAAGTGAGTTTTTGAAAATCAAAGTGCAATCGGTCGCCCTCCGAACGGGTGGGTACCAACACCATGAGTTTCAATCGGCAGGCGCCATCCTCCGCAATCTTCCCGGCGACCTGGTTGTTTCAAAACAGCAGATTCGGCGCGCCGAGACCATCGCTTGCGTGCATCGCGTGAAGGGACTGGAGTTCGACCACGTTTTGGTAGTGTCCGCCAACAAGGGATTCTGCCACTGGAACAGGCGATGGCCGGTACGGAGGATGCGGTTACAGAGAGGAATGCCGACCTGGTCGAGCGCTCCCTTTTGTATGTTGCGCTGACGCGGGCGAAGAAGACGGCGTCCGTCACCGGCGGGGGAACGCTGAGTCCTTTGATCGGAGTGCAAGGCTGTCTTTAATTTAATTGCGGATCTGATACCCGCTACCGGCGAGCGCCTTCTCCAGCCACTCCGGACATGATCGGTGAAGCCAGACGACGCGCCCATTCTGCGCTATCAAAATGCGTTGTGGGCGCTGATCCGGGTTCGAGTTGTCATACACGACAATCCGATCCATCTCCCGCACCGCACGAGCGAGGTTCTTCAGACTTGCCTCATGGATCTTTTGCAGTTGTTCCGCCGGTGCCGAGTGTCCACCGGCGAGCGCCCTCGAAATAACGCGCTTCAGATTCTCCTGGAAGCCGTCGAGCGCGATGTATCGCATCTGGATCTCGAAACCCTCGGCGCGTGCATGGTCAGCCTGCCGAAAGGTGATATCGCTGCGCAACGTGGTCTCGATTGCGAAACTCTTGTGATTCCGGATATGGCCTTCAACGAATGCTTCGAACTCTTTGTTCACAACAGCCCGGACTTCCAGCGGAATACCCTGATAGGAACCGTTGTTCAGCTCCGCGCTTCGATCATCGGCATTGAACGAATCGACGCCGAAACTATCGACGGGGAAAGCCACAGATTTCCCGCTGCCGGGAGGACCGGCAACTACGATCATTTTGGGACGCATTCACCTTGGGGTAAATC
>Ga0182024_10000682_pt1 | contig 88204 bp, 79 predicted proteins | sample P32metaG_FD_120480 | JGI IMG/M metagenome (GOLD analysis project Ga0182024, IMG submission 120480) | Permafrost microbial communities from Stordalen Mire, Sweden - P3-2 metaG (Illumina Assembly) | ecosystem: Environmental > Terrestrial > Soil > Wetlands > Permafrost | place: Sweden: Stordalen... | reverse complement strand
GGTTACTGTTATCGACGTGACAAACGCCAAAGCTCCATCGCTCGTGGCTAACGTTTCGTATCCCACGCGTGAAAGATCAGACGATTTGTTGGCCATCACCGGTACAGCTGCCCTCGTCACCGGCCCGGCGCCCGCGCCTGCTAAAGAAGTTCCGCAGGTGGTGCGCATTATGAATTTTGCTGATCCGTCGCATCCGACAGTGGTCCGTGAATTCCAGGGGGTCACCGCTGTTGGCCGCGATACTCAACGCGGTTTGATTTTCCTGGCCAACCCGGAGGGCGTTTGGATTCTCTGGCAGCATCCTGCGGAAGACCCGGCCGTCGAGAGTGCTTATGCAAAGGACGTTCTTTACGATCATTGAGTGATTCCGGCGGAGTGCACATCGCAGGATCTTCAGGAAAGAATGGTGCGGCATTCCTGCGCTGGTGATGCGGCCGCCAGTTAAACGACGGAACATCGACAGCGTGCCTAAGATCCAGAGCTAATCTAGTCTTGGAGTGATATGATGCAGGGCCAAAACCGTGTCAGACGCCGCATGTCGCCGCTTGGGGATCGGGACGGCTCCGGCATCGACTGCGTTGTCCTCACGTGCTTCCAGGACGAATGGCGGACTATCGCAACGCTGCTGCGATACGGCGGTGTTCGAAGTCACTGTGCAGAAACTACAGAGCAGGCGGATTTCCTGCTGACTGTGACTGGCAGCACGGTGCTTTTCTCGGACGTTATGTTTCTGGATGGCTCTTGGGTCGACGCGCTACGTATGTGTGCGCACCTTCATCCTTGCGTCTTAACGTTCGTCATAGCCGATTTCGTAGACCGTGCATTCGTGTCAGACGCTCCGGACCATGGCGCATGCGGAACCCTCTGGAAGCCACTGTCAATCCTGAAGACGCAGAAGCTGATTGAGGTGGCGGATGAAGCGGCCAGAGAGCGCAGGTGTAATCAGCAGCTTCCGACGGCGGATCATTGCCAGTTCGGCACTGCAACGCAACCAAGATTTCCGGGCCATGCGACGCCTCGGCAACAACATTGAACTCCGTCGCAGTCTGCCGGAACAGCGCAATTCGAGCAGCCTATGGTCTAGCCCAAGCTGGAGGGCAAATGCCGTCATCGCCACGAGACGTCCCTGTCTGGTGCTGCCAATGGGCCCTTTGCCAACATCTTTCTAGCTGCTTCGGTAAGCCTGGTTCTACTGCGAGGACATTAAGCCCTCGCCGATCGGCATACCGTATCAGGTCTGACAGGTTGCGATATTGAGTTTTGAAAGATGTGTTGGAGATGACAGACGACGGTCGTGGAACTCAGGCTGAGGATCGGAGCGAAACCTTATTGGCATGACCTTTGGCGAGAAGTCGAAGAATCTGACGCTCGCGGCTCGTTAGCAAGTCATAACTGGCTTCAGCTTGTTCGTTTTCCAGGTACCGGATGTAGTCTTCGGCTAGAATGCGGCTAACCTTGGGACTGAAAAAGGCGTTGCCTTGGCGGACGGGGTCGACAATCTCCGATTCGGCAGAACTCTCCGCCAGGCTTGGCTTACATCGCGAGCGGCAATCGCGCGGTCCAGCGGGAGCTTTGGCACGGCCACAGGTTATTGGTGAGATCGCAGGGTCCTCGTGCTCAGGATCCTGCAAGGGCGAAACAGCCGAGCCCGAGCAGGCGCGTATGTCGAAGAAGACCATCTGGAATATGGTGATCGGCTTCTCGGGCGTGGTTTATCTCATCGTGGACCTGTGGCAGAACATCCAAAGCCCTGTGTTCGCGGCACTCTTTGTAATGGTTGCCGGGTACGAGATTATCGGATCGCACACCAGCCGGCACAAGTCTTGACCAAGGGTTGTGGCGTACTTCGGATAACCCGCGCCGGCGCGAACGCCCCCGATAATGCCCAAACTCACGCCGACAACCTTAAGTCAAGAACTTGCGTTACGATGATGCGCAAAATTTATCTAACTTTTGCGCGCCCAGCGTCCGCCGAATGCCCACTTCCCGAGTACGCTGCGCTGTGGAAGCCGCGACGACTCCATAAGTGCCAACAATAGCTAACAGCGCCGCGCCTGCGTATGTTCCCATCGGCGCCATCCTGCATCCGCTGCCCCGGGCGTTTCTACCACTGCCGCTGCCAAACCCAAGCCGACCAACCACACGAAAATCAAAACACTTCTCATAGATGCCTTCCGTTTACGAGGACGCTAACTGAAAGGTATTCCACATCACGAACCACTTTTGTATTGCGATCTGGATAGACTGGGCGCGATGGGACCGGAGGTATTCTCCAGACCCCTAGCACAGCGGTTCTGTTGCAGCAAGCTGCGAACTCAAACTCCGTGGGATTGTCCGCGCGCTCCTGATCGACTTCTTCCTGGCACTTGAGGCACAGAGAAGCCCAGGGAACCGCCGCCAGGCGCTTGGGGCTGATTGGGTCTTCGCACTGGAGGCACTGGCCGTAGCCTCCTTCGCCGATCCGAGCAAGCGCCGCCCGCACCTCACGAAGCAAAGCGAAGTTCCGATCGAGAGCCTGAATCACGATGGCCCGGTCCGCGGCTCGTTGAATCTGATCGCAGAACTCCGTTTCCGCTTCAGCCGCTAGCCCCTCCCGGTTCTCGAGCTCAGCCACCAATTCTGACTCCTTGGCCCGCAAAATAGCTTCAGTGCCGGTCGGCTTCCAGTTGTTCATTCCGCTGTTCCCTCACTGTTTTAATAGACCCCGCCGCGCACACTGGTGGAAATACTGCGGACATGTTAAATCGGATCTAAAATCAGAGGATTTTGCGCCGCGGTGCCCGCCCGTGTCTCGCCCACAACCACACGCTGGTCCCCCGGTTTTCACCCGCTTCTACTCGAACTACGGTATAGGAGCGCTTGTAGATGGGGGGTATTCTCGACTCAGCTGCTGCCGCAGCTGGGGGAGGGTGTCGGATGCGACATGGGTTGCGGTGCGGGTTTGTCCGCCTGTCCCTAGTCGTCTGCGTGGCGTTTACCGCGGGCCTTGCCAAGGACAACAAGAAAGATCCCGACGACATTGGAAATCGCGACGTCGGTAGGGGTGTCAATTTCTACTCCCTGGAAAAGGAAATCGCGCTGGGCAAGGGACTGGTCCAGGAGGTCGAGCGGCAGGCCAAAATCGTCAACGATCCTGTAATCGCAGAGTATGTCAATCGCCTGGGACAGAACCTTGTTCGGAACTCCGATGCGAAAGTCCCGTTTACGATAAAGGTGATCGAGACCGATGAAGTGAATGCGTTTGCTCTCCCCGGTGGATTTTTCTTCGTCAACACAGGCTTGATTCTTAAGACAGATAATGAAGCCGAGCTGGCCGGAGTCATGGCGCATGAGATTGCGCACGTCGCCGCCCGGCATGGGACGCGGGAGGCGACCCGCGGCGCGATTCTGAGTTACGCGACGCTGCCGCTGATGATGGCGGGTGGCTGGACCGGGTACGCGATCTATCAAGGGACCTTCCCGGCATTGCAACTGCCCTTGCTTTAAATTTTTCGCGCCCTCCACTCCGTATATCATATGGAAGTTTCTTCCGGAACGGAGCATCTTAGAAATAGCTTGCTGTACGCGAATGCCATACAAAGATGTTTAATTCGTATGAACGCGAATCTAAGTTGGACAGTGCCGACCGACGAGCCGTGAACGTATATCTCAAACGGAGGCACCTATGACGCGCCGGCCAAAGTATGGCGCGATCACGGACCTCATGCCGTCCGGTTCCCGCCGCTCTTGGAGCACGACCGACTAAACTGCCACCGAGATGATGTCGCCTTTTGGGGCAACTGGGCCCTCACTGAAGGCCCTCGCTAGTGTGACGGGTGGTCCTTTGCCTCGATTGAGAGTTCGATGCCGAACATTTTGACGGCGGCTTTGACATCCCCCTTCGTGTAGACGGCGAATCCTACGAGGAGCAAAGCCAAAACGCCGATGCCGAAGAGGTACACGCGTGACGGCGCCGATCTCGTGGCTTTCATAGTTGGCCATTTATCGGCGCGCGTTGCTGGCTTCTTCCGCTAAGTCCGCCAACACGCTTGCGAGTTCGTCAACTTCCGCTTTTTTCTTGCTGATCTTGGCGCGCATATCGCGCGTGCGTTCGACCAGTTCTTCGAGCAGTTCCGGGATCTTGCCCGCGGCCTCCAGGCACATCCACGGGGGGGCATCACCGAACTTGTAAGTTGTCTGTTCGCCTTCCTGACCGGGCTCCTGATCCGACTCACGAAGCGCAATATGCCAGGAATTATTGAGGCGGGTGTACCCGATGTGACGTGACCACACGTAGCCACTCTGTTCGTCTCGACCGCCGGCGATTTGGTGCCACGCCGACACGTTGAGCCCGATACGGCGCAATGACACCTCGACGCCGAAGATGCTCTTTCCGAGATCAACGAGCGCTTGATTTAGCTGATTGGATTCTTCCGCGAGTTGCGGATAGGAGGTCTTGACGGCCTCCACCGGGGAGACCTTCGGCTTCTTCATCAGTTCAACTCCTGAACTTCAAATCTGACCCCAAGTCATGGGCGGCAAGCCGCCTCGTCGAGATCGTGTCCAGTGTAGCACTCCCGGGTCGCGGGTTGTATGGTTGAGTGATGGTTCCTGATGAGCAAAGGTCACGAGCTGGAGTGTGCTGTTCATGCGATAGAGGCGGTGATTCTGGAGTCTTCTCCAGCGCTTCGCGAGAAGCCTTTCACCATCGAGGCGCGGAAACGAATAGCCGTAGGTGGAGTCCACCACGAGATCGATATTTTCGTCACGGTAGAAGTAGCGAAGGGCTACACGGCAACCTTCATCTTCGAATGCAAGAATTGGGAAGCCGCCGTCGGCAAGAACGAGATCATTGTGTTCTCGGAAAAGATCGACGCCGCGATAGCACAACGAGGGTACTTCGTCGCGAAATCCTTTACGAAGGACGCAGAGGCGCAAGCACTGAAGGACCCAAGAATCACGCTCCTCACGGCTACTGAGCACGATCCTGCGACCACCATAACCCCGGACAGCTTTCATATCACGGCACCGGCAACCGTGAAATCCTCGACGACGTTCCGTGCTTTAGGATCAGCCAGGAAAGAACATGGCCCCAATCGGAGTCCAAGGAACGAAGGTCCGCCTCTACGGCAAAGAAGTCCTTCTGGAGGACTACCTCACTGCCTGGACCCGGGAACTCTACAAGGAGCGGTTGCTCGGATTCGATACTGCCCACCTTGCAGAAGGCGTTCACCCAATGACCTGCTCGGCCAAACGATCCTTTGGCGCTGGCGACTGCATCATCAACAGTCAGGACATGGAACACGTGCAGCTCGACCCGGAGTTCGGCGTCCAAATCATGCGCCCGGCGGTGATCTCGCACTACGAAGTAGCGACCAGGGGGCGGGTCATACGACTCGCAAAAGTCACCGTCCGCGACCTCGCGATTGACACATCATTCGTCACGACGCTCACTGACTAAGAATAGGGTCCGATCGGGGCCACCCAGGGCACTGAAGCCCCGAGTGCGATCACGCTCGTCGGAGACGCGGCCGCCCCGCACTTTGCGCCAATTCGCCCAAATTCCGGAGCGGAGCGTTAACAAGAGGCCGGAGAAAGTTCGAGACGAAGTTTTTGGCTCCTCAGGTAGGACTCGAACCTACAACCCTTCGGTTAACAGCCGAATGCTCTACCATTGAGCTACTGAGGAGTAAGAAGACTTCAGTTCATTAAAACAGACCCTCTCGATCAGTGTCAAACGCTCCAGTCCCGTTGGGGTCGTGGAACCTGGTCCAACGGGTGATCGCCCTATGGGACTGCTTTTGGCCGATCCGTGCGGTACAATGAGCTTTACTGGAAGTTTATCCGCAACCCCCTCTTCCCTCGCCGTATAGTCGGCGGTCGGTAGTTGGCTCGTCGATTCTCCTCCTCACAAACTTGAATGAATAACTTTTCCGAAATCTCGCTTTCTGCTCCCCTCCGGAGCAACTTACTGAAACATGGCTATTCCAAGCCGACACCTGTCCAGGCCCAAGCCATCGAACCGGCGCTGGCCGGACGTGACGTTGTCGCGACGGCGCAAACAGGCACGGGCAAAACGCTCGCCTTCGTCCTCCCCATTATCCAAACGATCGGGCACCTGATCGCCAAAGAACCGTCGTCTCACGGAATCTGTGCCGTCATCCTGAGTCCCACGCGTGAACTGGCCCTCCAAACCCAGGAGACTTTCGCCAAAATGGCGGCGGGCACCGGTGTCCGCGCAGCTATTGCAATCGGCGGCCTCGGTGAGCATTCGCAGTTGACTTCCATCCGGAAGGGCGCGCAAGTGCTGATCGCCACTCCGGGCAGGCTGTTCGATTTCCTTAACCGGCAACTCGTGAACCTTGGCGGCGTACGCATACTAGTTCTGGATGAGGCCGACCGCATGCTGGACCTGGGTTTTCTGCCCACAATCAAGAGGCTAATGGCAGCCATGCCATCCGATCGTCAGACCCTGTTCTTCTCGGCGACTATTGAAACTTCGGTCAAACACCTGGTAGAAACGCACGTCCGAAATGCAGTCCGCATTGAAGTCGGTTCCGCTACCAAACCCATCGAGAAGGTGGAACTTCATCTTTACGAAGTCGAGCAGGATCGCAAGCTGGGCCTGCTGGCGAGGATGCTAAAGGTGGAGGAGGGCTCCTTCCTGGTATTCGCGCGGACCAAACACGGCAGCGACCGGCTGTCGAAGAAGCTTGCGCGCGAAGGCGTAAAGACCGCGGTAATCCATGGCGATCGCAGCCAGAACCAGCGTAGCCAGGCGTTGAGCGGGTTCCAAACGGGATACTATCGTGTCCTGGTGGCGACCGACATCGCGGCCCGCGGGATTCACGTGGAGGGGATCTCGCACGTGGTGAATTACGATCTTCCGCAAGTGCCGGAGGATTTCATTCACCGGATCGGCCGCACGGGACGGGCGGGGGCGCACGGAAAAGCATCGACCTTTGCCACGCGTGCGGAGCGCGCGGACATTGCGAGGATCGAGCGGGCATTGACCACCCGGCTGGAGCGGCGCCCCGTACCAACCGATGTTCTCCGCGAGGAGAAACAAGCGGCTCCGGTCGTCGTCATTCCCAGCACCGGGCCCCGCCAGCAGCATGTCCAACTAGGTGTGAGGTCGTTCGGCCCCAGAAGCAGAGGCGGCCGGCGCCCGGCTCGGCGCGCTGTGTAAGCCAGCTGCCTCTTGCGGCATCCGCTCCGATCTTAGGCCATACTCGATGCTGGTGTCGTCTATTATATATGGCGAGGCGTCATGGAAACAGCTCGCAAAATCACCATTGAGGTGCCGGCGGGGCTACTCGAAAGGGCACAACGGGCCAGCGGCAGCGGCATCACCCATACCGTTCGCACCGGTCTGCAACTGGCGGCGGTACCCCGAGCCTATGCGCGGCTGCGCCAACTGCGGGGCAAGGTTCGGTTCACGCGCACGTTCGCCGAGCTGAAGGCCGACCGATGATCGCCGACGCGGAGTTGCCCGACCGGTCTCTCCAGGGTCGTCAAGTGCTGGTGCTGGCGAAGCGCAGAAAAGCGCGCCACCGCCCCGCGCAATGACGGGAATCAACCTCGCCATCCAGCCCTCAGACGTACGCGCCGCTGCCGAGCGGATCCGGCCGCTGGCTCGCCGGACCCCTGTGTTCACCTCGTCGGCATTCAATGCCGAGGCCGGCAAACGCGTCTTCTTCAAGTGCGAAAACCTGCAGAAGGGCGGAGCCTTCAAGATTCGCGGGGCGGCCAACCTGATCCTTTCACTTCCCGCGGCAGCTCTGGCTCGTGGCGTGGTGGCCTATTCTTCCGGCAACCATGCGCAGGCCACCGCGATCGCGGCACGGCACGTCGGGGCGCAAGCGACCATCGTCATGCCCGAGGACGCGCCACTTTCCAAGATCGAGGCTACGCGTTCCTACGGCGCACGGATCGTCACGTACAACCGGCTAACCGAAAGCCGCGAGGCCATAGCAGCCGGCATCCTGCAGGAAACCGGCGCCACCCTGGTGCCGCCGTTCGACCATCCCCTGATTATGGCGGGACAGGGCACGGCCGCGCTCGAACTGTGGCACGAGACCGGTCCGCTCGATGCGCTCATCACACCCGTCGGCGGCGGAGGCCTGCTCTCGGGTTGCGCCACAATTGCCAAGGAACTGGAGCCGGCGACTCGCGTCTTCGGGGCGGAGCCGGAGGGAGCCAACGATACGTTTCTGTCGCTCGGCGCCGGCGAGCGCGTCGCGGTCCAGCCCCAGACTATCGCCGACGGCCTGCGCGCGCCTAAGCCGGGAGAACTTACCTTTCCGATTGTGCAGCACCTGGTCGAGAGCATCGCGCTGGTGAGCGACGATGAGATCCGTGCGACTGTAAAATTCCTTCTGTTGCGCATGAAGATTCTCGTCGAGCCCAGCGGTGCTGTGGCCGCTGCAGCCGTGCTGTTCCGCAAGTTGCCTGCCGCCGTGCGCTCGATAGGTGTGGTTCTATCCGGTGGCAATATCGATTTTGAAGATCTGGCGAAGTACTGACTGCTAAAATCTGACGTGTGTCCCGCGTCCTGATGGTTTCTTCCGAAGCTGCTCCGTTGGCGAAAACTGGCGGCCTCGCCGATGTCGTCGGAGATCTTCCCTTCGCGCTCGGCGCCTTCGGTGATGAAGTGGCGGTGGTGCTTCCGCGCTACGGTTTCATCGACCTCGCCGGGACGCGGCCGGTCTACGATCCCCTGCCGATTCTGCTTGGACCGACGCGCTACAATGCCTCGATCCATCTGGTCGAGGGAGCGTTCCCGGTTTATCTGGTGGATTGTCCGCGGCTCTTCGGGCGTAAGGAGCTTTACGGTGATGCTGGTGGGGAGTACCCGGACAATCACATCCGGTTCGCGGTGCTGGCGCGCGCGGCGTTGGTGGTTGCCCGCTTTCTTTTCCGCACCGAGATCTTCCATTGCCACGATTGGCAGGCGGGGCTGGTGCCGGCCTACCTGCACACCACCTTCGCCGGCGATCCCACCTTCATGGGCGCCAAGACTTTGTTCACCATTCACAATGTGGGATACCAGGGCCTGTTTGCCCCGCGCGCGCTAGGCGATGTGGCGCTCGACCCCAGCGTTTACCGGCCGGAAGGGATGGAATTCTTCAGCAAGGTGAGTTACATCAAGGGCGGAATCGCGTTCGCCGACGCCCTGAGCACGGTGAGCCCAGGGTATGCCCGCGAGATTCAGACACCCGAGTACGGTTTCGGCCTGGACGGCGCGTTGCGGGCCCGCTCGGACGTGCTTAGCGGCATTTTGAATGGCGCGGACTATGGCGAGTGGAATCCCCAGACTGACCCCCTCATCTCGGCTCACTACTCGGCCGAGGATCTGTGCGGCAAGCGAACCTGCAAAGAGAATTTGCTGGCCGAATTAGGGCTGCCTCCGGAAGCGCGCGATGCTCCCCTGATCGGCGTGATATCCCGGTTCGCACAGCAGAAGGGGACGGATCTGATTGCGGACACGGCTGCGGAGATCGTGGCGGAGGGCTGTTATCTGGTGGTGCTCGGTTCCGGCGAACCGGAGGACGAGGCCTCCTTTCGAAGCCTGGCCGCCGCATACCCCGGCCGAATCGCAGTGCGCATCGGTTTCGACGCCCACCTGTCTCACCGCGTACAGGCCGGGGCGGACATGATTCTGATGCCCAGCCGCTATGAGCCTTGCGGGTTGACGCAGCTATATGCCCTCCGATATGGTACGGTGCCGGTGGTGCGCGCGACAGGCGGCCTGGATGATACTATCGATGTGGGCACGGGATTCAAGTTTGGCGAGTTCTCCGGGCAGGCGCTCCTGGCGGCAATTCGGGAGGCGGTCTTGGCCTTTTCCAATCCGGAAGGGTGGAAGGCTATGATGGTCCGGGGGATGCAGAAAGACTTCTCCTGGACGCGCTCAGCGGGGGCATACTCCTCGTTGTATCAGCGGCTTCTAGGGCGGTCTTGAATCTTTTCGCCCATTCGGGATTCTAATTGTTTAGGAGACGAGATGGCAGGTCAGAATACGCTAAACTTCACCGATTCCGCGTTCGATCAGGATGTATTGCGATCCGAAGTTCCGGTTCTGGTGGACTTCTGGGCCGAATGGTGCGGGCCCTGCCGGCAGATGGCGCCGACCATTGATGTGGTGGCCACCGAATACGCGGGCAGAGTGAAGGTCGGAAAACTGGACGTGGATTCCAACGGCAATACGGCGATGCGCTACAACATCCGCGGCATTCCCACGCTGCTGTTGTTCAAGGGCGGCCAGGTGGTGGAGCAGCGCGTGGGTGCCGTCGGCAAGTCCGAAGTGCAGAAGATGCTCGACGCGCACGTTGCCTCCGAAGTACAGGCCAAGCCGTGATTCTCGCGTCGGCGATTGAGTAATTCAGTAATCGGATAAACGACCTTTGGCCGGGTCTCGCTCGCGCGGGTTCCGGCCTTTTCGTGTCTATTCCCGCAGGCCGGCCGACGGCGGAGCAGCGTCCGGCGTATCGCTTAACATTTCCCGGCCGGCGAGCTCCTGGCAGTGCACGCAGTAGCGAGCCCAGGGCAGTGCGTGAAGCCGCTTGGGGAGAATGGCCTCTTCGCATCGCAGACAAGTCCCATAGTCGCCAGAATCCATACGATCGAGGGCCTCGTTCACCAGGCGGAGTTGTGTGTAATCCAGGTTGTTGAGGCGAAGCGAGACGGATTCGTCGTGTGTAAGCTGCGCCTGGTCTTCCTCGTTTACACGACCAATGCTGGCCAGCGTGTCGAACTTGTAGCCCAATGTGGACATGACTGCGGTTTTCTTGTCGAGGAGTTGCTTTCGGTATGCGTCATGCCCATTGGCCACGGGCGCGGGTGCTCGCTTCTTCATTCCATCTCCATCCTTTGGGGGGAACCACCAGGTCTTTTCAGAGAAAAGCCACCTGAATGGTTAAGAGAACGTACCAAAATTCTCTCCGGAAAACAATCCTACTTGTGGAAATATCGAAACGCTAACAAAAGGTAACTGTGCCGGCTGCCGTCCGAACCCCCGCTTGCTTACACGCGCGGTTCGGTAAACGCGTCGCGTTGTTACCGAACCGCGACCGTCAGGGAGTGGGGGTTATTATCGCGGCGGAGGCCAATTGGCCGAAAGATCGGCGAGGATCTGCTGCTCTTCGGGGCTGAAACGGCTCTTGAACGCTGGACTGGACATGCGTGCCTGCCGCTCGGCTTCCGGCATGCGGCGAAGCCTCTGGAATGCGGCGCCCACCATTTGGCGGCGATCGTCCGGCAGCGCGTTGAACGCCCGTATCTGCCGGCGCACCAAATCCTGCTTCTCGGGCGGCAGGTTCGAGAACGTCTGGTAGCGCTCGATGGCACGGTCTTGTTGCTGCTTGGGCAGGCTGTCTAATCGTTGGAGCCGCTGGCGGATCTGCGCCTGGCGCTCCGGCGGAAACCTTGACAGAATGCGCTCGCGCTCTTCTGGACTCATCTGCAGCAGACGCTGCGCGACATTGCCCGGATTGCCGAGTTTCGGAGCGCCTTTGGGATTCCGGGCGGCAGGGGGCGGCGGATTAGCTCGACGCGGGGGCTTGTCCGCGGCGAGTGCGGGCATCAGCGTCCCCAGCAGCAAGACTGCCGCGAATTGGATCCGGCGAGGCATGGACGTTACATCTTCGCATTGGCTCGATCGGCGCGAGTCGCGGCATTGAAATCGTTCAGCATCTGCATATCGTCGAGCGCGTGTTCGATCTGCTCGGGCTGGGCAAGTTCCACCGGAACTGGCTGCGGCTGGACGGGGCGACGATCCAGCATGATTCCCACCATAATCGCGACGCAAGCCGCGGCCGCCAAAGGAACTGCCAGGCGGACCCAGAGCGGGCGGAAAGGCTGCAGCAGGCGATCCCACAACGATACCTCCCGCTCAATTCGGGCAAACAGCCTGCGGTTGAAATCGGCGGAGGCCACCGGCGCTTTCCATTCATCCAGTGCCGACCAGACGGCTTGCTGGCCGGCCACTACTTGCCGGCACGCGGCGCACACTTCCAGGTGGTTTTCCAGCGCCGCGGCGTCTGGCGTGTTCCGCTCTCCGGCGCAATATGCCTGGAGCAGTTCCAGCTGTTCGTGACTCCCAATTGGACAACTCATAAACCCTACCTCGTTCTACGCCATATGGGCCAAGCGAGCGCGCAGCGTCTCGTAGGCCCTGAACAATAATGATTTGACCGCCGACTCGGAACAGTTCAAAATTTTCGCGATCTGCGAGTATTCCATCTCCTGGTATTTGTGCATCAATACCGCCGCCCGCTGCTTTTCCGGCAAGCCCGCCACCGCCTGGCGTATCTCTTCCATGCGGACTTCTTTTACCATGGCCGCTTCCGCCGAGGGCCGGCTATCGGACAATTGCCGCGACGCCGATTCGCCGGCATCCGCGTCCAGCCTCTCCTGAAGCCGCTCATTCCGGCCGTCTCGCAGCGAGTTTAGCGCGAGATGCGTGGCGATCCGGAACAGCCAGGTGGTAAATTTCGCGGTCGGCTCATAGGTGCCGCGCGAGCGGTACACGCGCAGAAAAACCTCTTGAGCCAGTTCCTCAGCCACCGCCTGGTTCTGCACCATCCGGTAGAGGAAGTGGATCACCGGCGAGCGATGCTTCTCCAGCAACACAGTGAAGCTGGCCCCGTCACCGTCTTTGACCCGGACCATCAACTCGGCGTCATAGTCCAGGGTAGCCGCAAGACCTCCCATATCTGGTTGAACCCGCTTCGTTCTGCCAGGTTGCGGCAACATTAATAAAGGTGGGGCATGCTTTAGCTTGCCCGGAAGTCCACTCACTCGCCCCGGAGAGATCGCTCCATCAGCCGGCGCACGGCCTCCCGCGGGGGTAGCCCAAAATGCAGCATCTGGTACATCTGCTCGGTAATCGGCATTTCCACCGAGTGACGCCGGGCCAGTTCTATAGCGGCTGAGGTCGTTTTAATGCCTTCCGCCACCATTCGCATCGACCCTATGATTTCCTCCAGCTTCCGCCCGCGGGCCAATTCGATACCCACTGCCCGGTTGCGGCTGAGTTCGCCCGTGCACGTGAGCACCAAATCACCTAAACCCGCCAGACCGGAAAGAGTTTTCGCCTGGCCACCCAACGCCACTGCGAGACGGGTCATTTCAGCCAAACCTCGTGTAATCAGCGCCGCTAGGGTGTTGTGGCCCATGCCCAGCCCATGCACGACGCCGGCCCCAATAGCTACTACATTCTTAATAGATCCACCGATTTCCACGCCCACCGGATCGGAACTGGTGTACAAGCGGAAGGTCGGACCGGAGAATTTGGCCTGGATACACTCGGCGACGGCACTGTCGGTAGAGGAAACTACTAAAGCGGTAGGACTAAACGCTGCAACCTCGCGGGCGAAGGTGGGCCCGGAAATGGCGGCTATCCTCGGTTGGAAGCGCGGCGAAACGACAGAGTTGATAATCTCCGATGGACGTAGTAATAATTCGGTCTCCAGGCCCTTGGTCGCGCTCACAAATATGGCCTTATCTTCCAGTAAAGGAAGCATCTCCTGGTAGAGTTGGCGCACCAGATGCGACGGCACCGCGCTTAGAACGACATCCGGCGACTGCAATGCGATCCGCAGATCGGCCGTTATGTCTATATTTGCAGGTATGTGACATCCGGGAAGGTACACATCGTTGTCGCGAGTCTGGCGCATCCGCGCGGCCAAGTCTGCCTCATATACCCACAGCCGGACTTGCGGAAAGCGCGGCGCCAGGACGATCGCCAAGGCCGTCCCCCAGCTTCCGGCTCCGATGACGGCGAGCGAGTTCACGACCGCCCGGCCCCAAAGGTCAAGGCGTGTTCGGAGCCTTCATGCAATCGCCGGATGTTCCCGCGGTGTCGGTAGATGATGAAAATGCCGGCGATCAGCGACGCCACGGTGATCGGAAGCGGTGGTTGCAGGATCAGCCATACTGCCAGCGGGAAGGTGCCGGCCGCCAGGATGGAGCCCAGGGAGATCTGCCGGGTCCAGGCCACCACTCCGACGAACACCACCAGCACGGCCAGCATGGGGAGGGGCGTCAGACGAAAGAACGCGCCGACGAAGCTGGCGACCGCCTTTCCGCCCTGAAACTTCAGGAAAACAGGATAAGCGTGCCCGGCCATCACCGCCAGGGCTGCCGCGCTCATCCAGAGCGGGTCATGGTTAGTGAGAATGTCGGCGATCCACACCGCCGCATACCCTTTGGCTATATCGAGCACCAGCGTCACCACGCCGGCAACCATACCGGTGGTGCGCAAGACGTTGGTGGCGCCGATGTTGCCACTGCCGGCGGCCCGCACGTCGGACCCCGTCTTCCACTTCACCAGCAGGTATCCGAACGGGATAGCACCGAGTATGTAGGCGATCAACAGGGCCAGAAGCGGCGTCATGCTTTTCGGAACGGAAACTCCGCAAGCTTAGTGTACACAGAACCGGTGGGGCGCAGTTTGCTTTGATACAGGAAAAAGCGGTCCACAGTGAATTGACCGAAGTCGAGGGATGGAAGCGCGGCGATGGTTTCCCGCAGGGGCTGCAGGTCCAGCCGTTCCTTGATGCGGGCCAGCGTGAGATGGGGCGAAAAGGGGCGCGTCTCGCTGGCGATGCCCAGGGCCGCGGTTGCGTGATCGGTGGCCGCGGCCAATTGTTTCAGGCCGGGAGCTTCGATGCCGCACCAAAAAACGCGCGGCGAGTGCGGGTTCGGGAAGAAGCCGACCTTGCGGATATGCACGGGAATCTCCGCCCTCGATTCCAGTTGAGACAACGCTGTTTGGAGTTCGCCGAGCCGCTCTTCAGGCCATTCACCGATGAATTTGGTAGTGATGTGCAGGTTCTCGGGCGGGCTCCAGTGGATGTGCGCGGTAGGTCGGAGCTTTTCGAGAAGCTGATTGAGGTTGGCAACGACATCGGCAGGGAGATCGAGGGCTGTAAAGAGGCGCATGGGATCGGTCGCTTTACTTGGGGTGCCGGGTGACGTCCGTGATGAAGCAGGTGTCGTCCACGATCTTGAAATAGAAACGCCAATCGCGGTTCACGCGCGCCTGCCAAATGTCGCGTGCTTCGTCGAACTTCTTGGCCCGCAATGAGGGGTGGGTCAGATCGCCCGCCAGGAACCGCAGTTGTTTGTAAAAAGCCTTTCGCACGGGAGCAGGTGCATCGGCAATTGAGTTGGCGGCCCGATCCGATAAAACGATCGTCATTGCGACGACTTGCGCACTGCGGTCTTCTTGCGGCGACGGGAAAGAGACTGCAGATGCGAGATGGCCTCATCGGCCGTCTTGAACGGGCCGTGTATGCGACCCTTTCGGATGTCCTCCAGGCCTTTGGCGATGCCACGGTCAATTGCTCGGCGTTGCGCAGGCGTGTACGAGTCTGCGGTCGGCGGTTTGGGAAGAATCGTTATCACGCCACCCGACACCTTGAATTCGAGTTTATCGCCACTCTTAAGGCCTGCTTTCCGGCGCACAGACGGGGGTACTACGAGTGGTGTCTTGCTCTTGACGGTGACGGTCATGTTGAATAACTTCCGAAACCTAGTTGCGCTTTTAGTTTAGGAGGATCGCGGGATTCCGTCAAACGGGGATTGTTCTACTACCTTTATCGGTTGAATTGCTTCTGGTACCTTTCCTAGAATCGGTGAAGGGAGGTTCAGTATCATCCTCACAGACGTTTCCGAACGAAGCTGACTGGCATGCTTCCGCTCGGTTTTGCGATCGGGGTTTGATCTTCAGCTTCGGCAAACACCTCGGCGAGGTTGCCACAGCGCCAGCCGTTCAATATGTGTCTTCCCTGCGGAGGCCGCAGTAAGAAAGTAGAACCACCCGGCCTAGGATGTCGTAGCGGAAACGCCAGCGGCCGAGGGAAAGCCGGTACTGCCCGTCGCCGGTTGGCACCCCTTCCAGTTTCTTGATGTGGTGACGCCGCGTTCGATTATAGGGATCTTCGGAGAGAATTGCTGCTGCGCTCTTTTCGGTCGCTTCAAAATCGCGGTGGCCTTTTTGGAGCTTTGTCGACAGTCGCTTATAGCGGGATGTTGGATGAATGCCAAAGGCAGGAGGTGTCATGCTCCAGAGCGTCGGCGGGGTCTCTTTGAGCTTCGTGCCGCGAAGAACTCCTCGATCGGGCGCGTCTTTCCGGCGAGGAACTCTTTGTAACCTTGCCGGATCGCTGCACGGATCTTCGGATCTCGGATCTCCCGCTCGTCTTGTAGCTCGTCGGGTGAAAGCTTCGGGATGATACTGATCACGCGGCCCGAAACACTAAACTCAACCCGGTCTCCAGCTTTAATGCCGGCCTTGCGGCGGATGCTTCGCGGAACGATGATTTCAGTCTTAGGTTTGAGCCTGACGGTCACAGTGATTAATCCTTCCCCGAAAGCAGGATACATCCATTGTAATGGTGAGAATGACCCTCGGCCCTATCCTCCGGCGCAAGTTCTACGACCGGTCCACAATCGACGTCGCGCGCGACCTGCTAGGTAAGGTACTGGTGCACGGCCCCACCGCCGGGATCATCGTGGAGACCGAAGCCTACCTGGGCGGCGACGATCTGGCGTCCCATTCCGCCCGCGGCCTCACAGATCGGACGCGCGTGCTCTTCGGGACGCCAGGACACGCGTATGTCTACTTCATCTATGGGATGTACGAATGTCTGAATATCGTAGCGGAGCCGGCTGGGAAAGCGGGCGGTGTGCTGCTCCGCGCGCTCGAGCCCGTCGCGGGAATCGAGATCATGCAGCGACGCCGGTCGGCAGCCCGGCGAGTGGAAGACCTGGCCTCGGGTCCCGGCAAACTCACACTAGCTATGGCCGTTACACGCGCCCAAAATGGTGTGGACATGACCCGCGGCGCTTTGGTGGTGCGGGAGCCCGCAGAGCCACGCCGGGTGGAAATAGAGGTAACTCCCCGAATTGGCATCCGCGAGTGCGCGGACTGGCCCCTCCGCTTTGTCATCCCGGGCAACCGTTTCGTGAGCAAGGCTAAGGGCACTTAGCGAATTTTAATCCGCCTGCCTGAAACCACCGGCCCACTGCTCCGTCTATCATTTCGTTCCGCGTCCTGGCGGCGGCAACTCTGGCGAGGGTAGCCGGCGTCCCGAGAAGACTCCTCGCCAACGGGGAATCGCATGACTCAAAGCGGAGCGCCAACCCGCATCAGCGGGCAGACCATCATCGACGAACTCATCCGCAACATGGAACTGGGCCGGCTGGAAATGGGATACAGCATCCTCCTGCCGTGCCTGTTCAGCGTCTACCTGCACCCCGACGATCACGCCCGGCTGATCCCTGTCCAGGCGCTTATCAAGGAAGATGCCAAGCGGGCGCTCAATGCGCGCATGGCGGAGTGGAATCGCAAGCACCCTCTGTTCCGCCGCGGCGGCACTCGGAAGGCCTGCAAGATCGCGCAGGATGACTGGTGGATCGAGCTGTTTGCCGACGCCGAAGGCGCCGTTCCGCCGGGTGACGTGGAGATCCATTCGGAGTTGAACGACATCCAGCAGCCGGGATACCGCGGCGCCAAGACCACTCTGATTGACCGCGAACCATCGGTGACTTCGGTACGGGTAGCGCGTGACCGCCAGGCCACCCGCGCGAATTCGGAGCGGGTTTTCGCGGAGATTCGCTACCACGACGACTCCGGGCCGCAAACCTACTTCGTGACCCAGAACGATATCAGCGTCGGCCGCGGCGGGGAAGATCTCTGGGTGGACCTGCCTTTGTACGCCAATGAGGAGGTCTCGCGGGAACATCTACAACTGCGCCGCCATCCATCGAATGGAGGGTTCACCATCGTGGACAAAAGCCGCAACGGCACCTGGCTCAACGGCCGCAAGCTGACCCGCGGGGTGGAAGAGGCGGTGCCCGACCGGGCTGAAATCAATGTGGCCGAAGTCCTGAAGCTCTCCTTTGTCGCCCGGAGGTGACGCTTGCGCGAACTCTACAACCTGCACACACCCTTTGTCATTCTGTTTCTGGTCTTCGTGGTGGTCTTCATTTGGGCCCACCGCGGTTCGGAGCGTAAGCCATGAACGCCGGGGCGGCCACCGACACGGGCCTTGTGCGCGAACGCAACGAGGACCGCTACTGGATCGATGCCGAGCGCGGCGTCTTCCTGGTAGTGGATGGCCTCGGCGGCCAATCCGCCGGCGAACTGGCGGCCGAGACCGCGGTGGAGCAGATCCGCGAGACGCTGCTCGCCGCGGACGCTCCCTCCGGTAGAAACCCGACACAGGCAGGAATGCCTGTGCCACGTGGCACAGGCATTCCTGCCTGTGTCGGGTTTCAAGCTGACGGCAGCGCCGAAGACCTTGTGCGCGCGGCCATCACGCGGGCCAACAACCGCATCTTTGAGCTCGCCCAGCAGGAACCGGAGCGCCGCGGCATGGCGTGCGTGCTCACCGTGGCGCTGGTAGAAGACCAAGTGATCACCATCGGCCACGTGGGCGATTCGCGCTTGTACCTGTTCTGGGGTGGCGCCATGCGCAAGCTGACGTCGGACCATTCGCCGGTGGGGGAAGACGAAGAGGCGGGCGCATTGACCGAGGCGGAAGCCATGCGACATCCACGGCGGAACGAAGTTTTTCGCGATGTGGGGTCGCAGCTCCGCACGGCTGCCGACGAGGATTTCATCGAGATTCGCAAGTGCCGCTTCCGGCCCGATGCCGCCATCCTGCTTTGCAGCGACGGGCTCACCGATCAACTGACCGCGGCCCAAGTACGCGCGATCGTGGAACGCTATGACGGCGACGCGGATCGCGTGGCTTGCGAGTTGGTGGACGCCGCCAACGATGCCGGCGGAAAAGATAACACCACCGCACTTTTCATCGCCGGGCCGCAATTTGGAAACAAGTACGCCACCAGGCCGCGCCTGGCCATCACGCGCGTACGCCGTCCAATGCGGCTGCTGACGGGGCGCGCGGCCTTCCTCGCCTACGGCCTGCTGATCGGGATGCTGCTGTGGGCGGTGTTGCGGGCGGTGAGGGGATGACGGCACCGTCGCGCATCGGCCGCTACGAAATCGTCCGCCGGCTCGGCAAGAGCATGACGGATGTCTACCTGGCCGTCGATACGGTGGAGAACCGGCAGGCCGCGCTGAAAGTGATTCAATCGGGCGGCGATTCCGTGAACCAGTTGGTGCTCGAAGCCGAGCGGCGCGGCGCCACCATCCAGCGGGAGATGCGCGACCTCGATCCGCGCGTGATCGAGATCTACGAGATCGGCGATGCCGATGGCTACTTCTACATCGCCATGCAGTATGTGGAAGGGCGCAACCTGGCTGAGGTGCTGGCGGCCGAGAGCGCCGTCGATCCGTACCGTGCTGCCACCATCGCGCTCGAGATTTGCGAGCAGCTCGCCAAATTTCACTCATGGCAATCGGCCGTGGTGCACGGCGATATCAAGCCGTCCAATATTCACCTGGGGGCCCACGACACGGTGCGGCTGCTGGATTTCGGAATCGCCAAGATGCTGCGCGCCGGCCGGACCGCCACCATGCATCAGTTCGGCAGCCCCGGCTACTGCTCGCCGGAGCGGCTGACGCGCTCGGAAGTGGACCAGCAGTCGGACCTGTGGGCAGTGGGCGCGACGCTCTACGAGATGCTGGCGGGCGTGCCTCCATTCCAGGCCGAGAGCACGCGCAAACTGGAAACGCTCATTCGCTCCGGGCGGCCGCCGCGCGCGCTGTCGGCCAAATTGCCACGCTCGTTGCGCGCCATTGCGAGCAAGGCGTTGGCGTCCGAACCGCAGCGCCGGTATGGCTCGGCGCGGGAATTCCAGGCCGATTTGCAGGCATTTCTGGAACACAAGACCACCGTTGCGGAGGCGGAACGCCGCTCGGCGTGGAGCCCCAACGCCACCATCGAAGCGGCCCGCGAGTATATTCGCAAAGCCACCCGCACCCTGCGGCGCGCACGCATTCGATTGCAGGTGGCGGGCGCGGCAGCATGGTTTGCGCTGGGGATGGGCCTGTCGATCGGCGGCACATTTGCGTGGCAGGCTCTGCAGGCGAACCGTGCGGCTCCGCAAGCAGCCGGCCCTCCCGATCTGGCGCTGCCAACGCTCTACATCGCGACCGCGGACCGCGTGCTCGACTCGTACAGGAAAAGCTCCGATCCGTCGCTGCACGACTTCGACTGGCAGAAGGCCGAGGTGTGCCTGCAGCGCGCCGTGGATCTAGGCGGAGGCGAGGACCGCACCTTGGGAAAACTGGCGCTCAGCCGCGGCTATGCGGTGCTCGAGCGGTTGATGGGCGGGCAATACTCGGACGCCGCGGCCGCACAGATGCGCAACAACGCCAGCGATCTCTTCGCCAACGCAGCGCTCCTGATGCTCGGCGACCCGGCGCCGCACCTGGCGCTGGCACGGCTATACGTGTACTCACTGCCCAACGCGGAGCAAGCCATGCGCGAGTTCGCCACGGCCGAGCGGTTGGGCGCAGTGCTGGGGCGCCGCGAGATTGAGCAGCAGGGCGATGCCTGGCGTCTGCGGGCCGTCGCGCAGGCTGAGGCGCGCCAGTGGGACGAAGCCGAGAAGGACGCCGGGCTCGCCCGCCAGCAATACCAGGGCATCCCCGGTTACGACCAGGTGGACACGCACCTGCTAGAGCTCGATGGCATTCATCGGCCGGTGATCAAGAAGACCGGGAGGCGGCCGCGGTGGCGGTAACCAAGAGCTGGACCTCAGCAGGAGCGACGCCCGTCGTCATACGAGATCGCGCGAAGAGCAATCCGCGGAGCGAGATGCTGTGGCTGATCGGCGCGTCGTTCTTGGTCGCCGCAGGGTTGGGGATGGTTTACGCGGCCAAGTCGGCGGACCTCGCGAGCGCGGACGATCGATTGCGCAACGGCGGCCTGGTGAACGTGAACGCGGTCGGGTCGCCGGAGGAACTGCTGCCGGCCGTGGAATCGCTGCCGGACCGCACGCAGGTGGCGGACGATTTGTTCCAAGCGCTAGAGGCTGGCCGGCCGGTGAAGAATCTGGGGGCACTGGCTCGCAAGCCCGTTCCGCGAGGTGTCCTGGCCAAGTTGAAGCCGCTGCTGGTGGCGCGCACGCCGCGTGAATTTCGGGTGGAGTTTTTCCGCTGGGTAGGGCTTTACTTCGCCGGATTCTACCTGGTGGCGCTGGTCTGGAAGCTGGCGCACTTTCGGGGTGACCGCTCATTGCTGCCCGCGTTGCACCTGCTCACCGGCATCGGGTTGAGCCTGATGCTCAGCATGCGCGACCCCTTGCGCGACACGCTCGAGTTCCGCAAATTTGCGCTCGGTGTTTTTCTGGGCTGCCTGCTGCTGGCGCTGGCGGGGCTGAAGGCGTTCGACTACCGCCGGCTCTCGGACTGGTGCTATACGCCGCTGCTGGCGGCTCTCGCATTGTTCGGTCTGCTGATGGCACTCGGCCGCGGCCCAACGGGTTCGGGCGTCAAAGTGAACCTGGGACCGTTTCAACCGGTGGAGGCCATCAAGATTCTGCTGGTGCTGTTTCTGGCCGGATACTTCACGCGCCATTGGGAACGGCTGCGCGATCTGCGTGAAAAGCGCCTGCTGGCCGGCCTGTGGCGGCGTGTCGGTATGCCTCGGCTGGAGCACGTGGTGCCGGTTTTGTGCGCGGTGGCGGCAGCGCTGGTGTTGTTCTTCCTGCTGAAGGACCTGGGGCCGGCCCTGGTCACCTTCTTCGTTTTTCTCGCCATGTTCGGAGTGGCGCGCGGACGGCCGGGGCTGGCGGTGGCGGGGCTTGTTTTGATGGTGGCGTCAGTCGCGGTGGGCTACCGTTTGGGCAAACCGGAAACGGTGGTGGAGCGCATCAATATGTGGGTCGCGCCCTGGGACAACGATGTTCACGGCGGAGACCAACTGGCACACGCGCTCTGGGCTTTTTCCACGGGCGGCCCATTCGGCTCGGGACCCGGCTGGGGCGATCCGGAGCTGATTCCGGCGGGGAACACCGACCTGGTGCTGCCGGCCATCGGCGAGGAATGGGGATTCCTGGGCGTGGCGGCCATCTTTCTGATGTTCGGATACCTGGTGTCGCGCGCGTGGCGTGTGGCGATCCGCGCCGGCACGCATTATGGATTCTTCTTGGCGCTGGGCCTGGGCAGCCTCATCGCCTGCGAGATGCTACTAATCAGCGCGGGCGTGCTGGGCGCGCTGCCGCTCTCGGGTGTGGTTTCGCCGTTCCTCAGCTCGGGAAATACGGCCATGCTCGCCAACTTCCTAGTGTTCGCCCTGCTGATTTCCATCTCGGCGGACCAGCGCGAGGGAGAAACGCAGGAGCTGCTGCAGGGTCCCGCACGATGGGTGAAAGGCGTGCTGGCGACGGCGGGAGTGGTGCTGCTCGTGATGGCGGCACGCTACCAGTTGTTGAACGATACGGCTTACCTCGCGCGCGATGCGCACACGTTTGAAGCCGATGGCGTCAAACGGCCGCAGCACAATCCGCGCTTAAATTCGCTGGCGCGCGAGATTCCACGGGGCAGCATCTATGATCGAAACGGGATTCCGCTCGCCACCAGCGATTGGTCCGAGTTGGACCGGCATCGCGCGGAGTATGCCGCGCTGGGGATCTCGCTCGATCAGGCCGCATCGCGGTTCGATGGCCGGCACTACCCGTTTGGCGCAGCCATGGCCCACGTGTTGGGCGATTGGCGGACTGGCGAAAACTTTCACGCGACCAATGCTTCGCTCGTGGAGCACGATTCCAACGGCAAGCTGCAGGGCTACGATTATGCTGAGTTGGCATCGCTGGTGCGGAACCGGCGCCAGCCCGGAAATCCGGCATTGGCTCTGGTGCTGGGGCGCGATCGCAACGTGCGTCTAACGCTCGACGCGCGGTTACAAATGCAGGCGCACGAGATCCTGGAGCGACGCTTGCGTGCGGCCCGCGCGGAGCGGGGCGCGCTAGTGGTAGTCGAGGCGGCCACCGGGAACGTGCTCGCAATGGTCAGCGCACCCGCGCCCGACGCGCTCGCCACACGCTCGGCCGCGCCCACTCCGGACGAGCTGCTCGACCGCGCGCGCTATGGATTATATCCGCCAGGTTCCACCTTCAAGCTGGTGACGGCTATGGCCGCTTTGCGCATCGACCCCGAGCTGAAAAACCGCACGTTCCTTTGCCGCAGGCTCCCGGACGGCCGCGCCGGAACCGTCATCGCTGGATGGAACCGGCCGATTAAGGACGACATCGGCGACCGCGCCCATGGCACGCTCGATATGGAGCGGGCCATCACGGTTTCCTGCAACGCGTACTTCGCACAACTGGGCGTGCATGACGTGGGGTCGAAAGCGCTGGCGAGTACGGCGGAGCAGCTGGGCATCTCCACCGGCGATCCGGCCGAGCTGCGCAAAGCGCTGCCGTTCGCGGCCTATGGACAGGGGCCGGTGTTGATATCCCCGTTCCGCATGGCGCTGGTCGCGGCCACGATTGCGTCTCACGGGCAAGTACCTCAGGGACGGTGGATCGCCGATTCCGGCAGTAACGGGGGCGCGGGTCCGTCGATGGTTTTGGCTCCTGCGCAGGCCGACTTCATCGCCCACGCGATGCGCCGTGTGGTGACGGAAGGCACGGCGCGGCACGCCATGGCGGGTTCGGAAATCAGCTTTGCGGGAAAAACCGGGACGGCGCAACTGGATGCTGGCGAGCCGCACTCGTGGTTTGCGGGATTCGCTCCGTATGACGGCGATGCTTCGCGGAGGCTGGCGTTTGCAGTGTTGGTGGAGCACGGCGGATACGGGGCGCGGACGGCGGCGCCGATCGCGCGTGAAGTGATAGAGGCCGCGAAAAAATTAGGAATGTTGCCATGAACCTGACGGAATACCTGGAAAAATGGGGCCGAACGCTGTTTGAAGCGCCCTTGGCGGGCACCGCGAATCCCGACGAGCCGCCGGAGCTCGCCGAGATCCGCCTTGCCGTGCTCGATCAGATTCGCGAGAAGAGCTACCGCTCGGGCGGAAAGAAAGTCTTCCCCTACGACTTGCTGCGCGTCCAACTGCGCGGCGTGGAGGGTAGCCGCTGCGCCGTCTACAGCGGTAGGTTTTTCCGCAAATACCTGGAGCAGGAAGTGCGCGGCGCGCTGGTCCATGCGGCTTGCCGGTATCCCGATGGGCTGCGCGTCGAGGTGGATGTAACCCCCGGCCTGCCGCAGCGCGGTGAGACGTGGCTGGTGGTGGAGACCGGCCTGCAGGAACAATCCACTGGGGGCGAAGCGGCCGCCAGGCTCGTGGTGCGCGAGGGCGCCCCCAACGTGACCGAGATCCCCTTGAACAAAGCCCGCACCAACATCGGCCGCGCCGTGGACGTGATGCGGTCCGAAGGCCTGCACCGCCGCAACGACCTGGTGTTCGCGGCCGACACCGAAGTGAATCGCTCAGTCTCGCGTGAGCATGCGCACATCGGTTTCGACAAAGCCACCGGCGAATACCGCCTGTTTAACGATCGCTGGTATCAATTGGGCGGCCACGATTGCGGCACATGGATCGTGCGCGACGGTATGAGCCTGGAAGTTCACCGCAACACGCGCGGCACGAAACTGGAACCGGGGGACGAGATCCACTTCGGGCTGGCGGTGGTCCTATTTCAATTGACGGCGGCGCCGGACGTAACGTAGTGAAGCTGTGTCGGGCCGATGTAGGCGGATTGCGGACGGATCAGCCTTCCGTCGCGAAGCTGCTCCAGGCAATGCGCGGACCAGCCGAGGACGCGGCCGACGGCGAAGGTCGGTGTGAATAATTCGGTCGGTAATCCCAGGCCGTGCAGTAGCAGGGCCGTGTAGAATTCGACGTTGGTGTCCAGGCGGCGGTCCGGCTTGTATTCGCGGAGCAGGCGAAGGGCAGTCGCCTCTACGCTGCGGGCAAGGTTGTAAAGGCGGGCGTCGCCGCCGCGGGTATAGAAGTGCTCGGCGGCTTGGGCCAGGACGTCGGCGCGCGGATCGCGCACGCGGTAGATGCGATGTCCGAATCCCATGAGGCGCTCACCACGATCCAACTTGGCGCGGATGACGGCTTCGGCGCGATCGGGCGTGTCGATTTCAAACACCATATCGAGCGCCGGGCCGGGCGCACCGCCGTGTAACGGGCCCTTCAGAGCGCCCAGTGCGCCGGTAATCGCGGAGATCAGGTCGGAGCGCGTGGAGACGATGACTCGCGCGGTGAACGTGGACGCGTTGAGGCCGTGATCGCAGACCGTGTTGAGGTAGGTTTCTAACGCGCGGGATCGCTCGGTTGAGGGCTCGACGCCGGACAATTGATGGAGATAGTGAGCTGCGTGCGGCATATCGGAGCGGATGGGAACCGGCTCCTCGCCATTCGAAATCCGCCAGTAGGCTCCCACGATGGTCGGGAAGGCTGCGATCGCGGTGAGTGCGTCGTCCAGAGATTCCTCCTTGCGGCCGAGGCTGAGAGTGGCCGCGGCCATGCGAAGCGCGTCCATGGGCGGCACCTTCGCAGCAGCAGCCTCGCGAAGAACGCCCATCGCTGCACGCGGGATCGCCCGCCGTCCGGCCAGGTTGCGCGCAAAGGAGCGGCGCTCCGATGACTCCGGCAGACGTCCGTGCAGGAACAGGTATGCCACTTCTTCGAAACTGGCGTGCGGCGCCAGATCTTCCACCGCATACCCGCAAAGGATTAATTGCCCCGCTTGACCATCCACATGGCTTAGACGGGTGGAGGCAGCCACGACGGATTCCAAACCCTCTGTCATAACTTCATGTTCGGCATATACCCAACATATTGTCAATATTGATTGTAGAATCAATATATATGCCTGCTGATCAATACCGCTTGACGGCGGAAGCAGCCGCTGACGCGTTGGGCGTTACGAAGGCGACGTTGTATGCGTACACCAGCCGCGGCCAATTGCGATCGGAACCTGCACCGGGCCGGCCGAGAGAGCGTCGCTACTACCGGCAAGACATCGAGCGCTTACGAGAGCGCAAAGAGATGCGGTGGGACCCGGCCAAAGCTGCGGCAAGGGGGCTGCATTGGGGCAGTCCGGTGCTTGAGTCGGGCATCACTCTCATTCAAAATGGCAAGCTCTACTATCGCGGACAGGATGCCGTGAAGCTCGCGGAGACGGCCACTCTGGAGCAAGCGGCGGAGCTATTGTGGGCAGCGGAAGAGGGAGAACGCCCGCGTCTATTCGCACAGACAGGCGCGCTGTCTGCCGGTGTGTTGGCGCGCCTGCGGACTTGCACCAGAGATCCATTGACCTTGATGCAAACAGCGCTGCCGATGGCTGGAGCGGCGGACCTGAAATCCTACGATCTGCGGCTGGCAGCGGTGCGCCAGACAGGCGCGCGCATCCTTCGGTTCTTGACCACGATCGTGGCGGGGCGCGACACCCAGGCTCCTATCCATCTGGCGCTACAAGCGGCATGGGCGCCGAAGAAGACAGCCGCCGCCAACGCCATCCGGACGGCATTGGTGCTCTCGGCGGACCATGAACTGAACGTCTCGGCTTTTGCCGGTAGGTGCGCGGCGTCCGCCCAGGCCTCGCCGTACGATGTTGTATCGGCCGCTATGGCAACGTTGAAGGGAAGCTTGCACGGCGGCGCAACGGAGCGCGTATCGTCGCTCTTCGCGGAAACGGAAGCACCGCGCCGCGCGCGCGCCGTACTGGCCAACCGGCTGCGTCGTGGCGAGCGAATACCGGGATTCGGCCATCCCCTCTACTCGGCGGGCGATCCACGCGCTACGGCGTTGCTGCGCCTGGCGGAGGCTAGCGGGAACGCCGCGGAATGGCGGCTGGTTCGGAGCCTGTGGAAGGCAGGAGCGGAGTTGTTGCACGATATTCCGAATCTTGATTTCGCGTTAGTGGCGGTGGCACGGACGTACGGCTTACCGGAGCGCGCCCCGTTCCTCACGTTCGCTCTGGGGCGGACTGTGGGATGGTTGGGGCATGCGATGGAGCAATACGCCGACGGCAATTTGATCCGTCCCCGCGCGCGGTATACAGGTCCCGCGCCCGGCTGATCAAGCCCGTCCCGTCCGTTTTTACAAATTTTTTACAACTCCACAATCACCCCGAAGGGCCGCCACTTTAGCATTGCCTATGGGAGGACACATGGGACCGCTTCGGGACAACACAGGCCAGCTTCAATCTTATGGTGACGAGCATCTATCCTTTGATTTCCAGCAACAGGTGGTGACGTTGGACACACGCCGCATGACATTAACCCGCAAAGAGTACGACCTTTTGTCGCTGCTGGTGCAACATGCCGGACAGATCGTGCCGCGGGATGCCTTGTTGCAGCAGGTTTGGGGGTATAGTCCGGCGATCCGTACCAGGACGTTGGATGTCCACGTGCGCCGGCTGCGCAAGAAACTGGGCTCCTATGCGGACCGGTATATCGAGACCATTTTCGGGATCGGCTACCGTTTTCAGCCGTTTCACGCTCCGCGATACTTTCAACCGGTAGAACAGCGGCTGGCGATTAGCGCGTAGAACAAGGACCCACCGCACCGGCGGCGAAGACCGCCGGCGTTACTGGTAGAAACTCAACTCCGCCGGGTCCGTCGTTCTCATCGTGAGCCAGCCTTGCTGCGGCACAGCATCCATCGGCAGGCCGCCTTGCCATAGCGAAAACTGAAACCGCAAACCGCTGCCTGGGGTCAGTGCCAACGCTGCCAGCGAGACCCGCAGCTCCAGCACGCGCGCGAAGGCGCACTCCACCGGGAGTTCTGTACCAGACTCCGCCGCCAGCATCTTTTCCTTAACCGTTACGCCATCCCCGGAAAAGACCATCGCGGCGCGGCTGGTCCGTTTGCCATCGAGCGATTCGGCGGTGAGACGCGCTTCCATGCCCCGCAGCTCATGCTCGTAGCCGGGATGGAAATCGACCCGCAAATAGAAGTTCGTCCCGTCGCTGCCGAACTGCACTTCCTTGATGAGAAACTTCTTGCCGTGCATGGAGCCGGAGCGGCCGTCCACCTGGTACATGCCGGCGCCGATCCATTCGAAGTACGAAGTCACCTGTCCATCGATTACCGGATGGATAGGACCGCTGGCTTCGACTTGCACCTCCGGCAGCGACACGCGCAGGATGGGGCGCGACAGCTCTTCGGGCGGCGTGAGATTCAGGAAACGATAGACGTTGGCGAGGTGGCTGCGATAGAGCTGGTCGAATTCCTCGCGGTTGGCGGAATCGTGCTCCGGGCCATACCACCAGCACCAGTCGCTGCCTTCGGCGATCATCAATTCCTCGAAGGCCATGCGGCGGCCCTCTTCGGACACGTTTCCCGCCGCGTCGAACGTTTGGCGCGCGCGCAGGAGCTGCGTCCATGCCTGGTTGTCCTCTTCGGCTCCGATCCACACGTCGAAATTGGCGTTGATCCACGAACCGGGAAAAATGCGATCCAGCGGTTCCGGCGGAAGCTCGCGCAGCGCCTCGCTGACCGTGACGGCGCGCATCTGCCCGTCTTCGCTGATGCGGCGATACAGCTCGCGAAAAAAGGGCCGGCCGTTGCGGTCGTAATACTCCCAGGCATTCTCGCCATCCAGGATGATGGGCACCAGGGCATTGCAGCCCGAACCGATAATGCCGCTGCAATTCTCGCGGATGCGCCGCAGGAAATCTTCCGCGGCGGCGCCGCTGTCCATCTTGGAGTAGACGAAGCCGATCAGATCGCTCATGAAGTGATCGCGAAAGATCAGGCCGAGCTGATGATCGCCCTGATGCCACAAATAAGGCCGGTAAAGCCCCTCAACCGGAACGCCGCGGCTCAGGGTCCGGTTGAGCACGCCGCTGTCGGTAGCGGCCCACGTGAATCCCACTTCGGATGCGATGGTGAAGACTTCATCCGAAACCGATCCCTCGGAAGGCCACAAACCCATCGGCTTCGTACCAAAATTCCGCTCGATGTATTCGCGAGCGAGCGTGAGCTGGCGGCGGGCATCCTGTGGATAGCGGAAACGCGGCGGCAGCGGCACGTCCTGATGAGCCACGCCGGCTATGTTGGAATCGCACAGCAAGGGCAGAATCGGATGGTAGAACGGCGTGGTGGAGATCTCGATCTGCCCAGTGGCGGCGAACTTCTGGTACGCCGGCAGCACCTTTCCCATGATCTCGCGCTGCTTCTCACCCATGCGGTGCTGATCCGCCAAGGTAAACTCGCGGCCGCGCCGGATCCACGCGCGAACCTCCGGGTCTTTTTCCTGAAACTCCTCGTCGAACCACGCCAGCTGCGACCACATCTGTACGTCGCGCAGTTCCTGGGTTCCGAAGAGAGTGCGCGCGCCCGACGCTTTTTGGTTTTGCCAGGTGTTGAAGAGCTCGCCGTAGCGCGGGTAGCGGTAGATCATCCGCTGCGGGTCGGAGTAGAACGAATGGCGCAGCAGAAAAGCTCTCTCGTCGGTAGTCAGGCTTTCGGCGGGCTTGAGGGCCACTTGCAGAAACGGGTCCACGGCTTCTCCAGCGGCATATTCGGCCACCTGCGCCATCATGGAGGGAACCAGGTTGAAGGTCTGCCGGACGTTGGGAAACTCCTCCAGGATTTGCACCATGCCGTAGTAATCCTTGAGCGCGTGCATGCGCGTCCACGGCAGTTTGTATTCGCCCGAGCCCAGGTCCTTATAAAAGGGCTGGTGCATGTGCCAGAGAAAACAGAGGTAGATTTGCGCCATTTCGATTTACTAGTTGTTGCGATCGTCCAGGCGGATGCGCGGCTTCTCCGCGGTGTAAGCCGCCGCGTCGGGTGTGCCTTGGAACACCGCCGTCATGGGACGCGCGCCGGCATCGAAGTGGGTCATGGGGTGCAGGCCAAGCAGGAGTTCGGCGGTGCGCAACATGGAAAGCGTGTTGTACATGGTGCTGTCCACGATGTGGCGCTTCACGTAAGGCGAAATCACGAAGGCCGGCGAACGGTGCGAATCCACGTGATCGGTGCCAGCCTGGGCGTCGGCTTCGAGGACCAGGATCGCGGTGCTGGCCCAGAAGGGCGAGTGCGACACCGCATCCACCACCATACCCAACGCATAATCGTTATCGGCCACAGCAGAAGCCTCAGCGATTTTTCCGGGCGCCCGTCCGGAAGTGGCATCATTGGCCAGACGCATGAGGATCAGGCGCGGCATTGCGCCCGATTTCACAAATTGCTCGAGATCTGCCAGGAACACCTTGGCCCGCTCCGCATCCGGGAAGTCCGGATCGAAGCCGCGAAACATAGGATTGGTGACGTTGAGGTGCGACAGCACCGGATCGCCGCCCGCAGTAAAGAAGCCGAAGTTACGAAGCGAGAGTCCCGCGGCGACAGCGTTGGTCCACAAGTACCCGGCAGGGGGTGGCGCGGTTGAAGCCTGGCTCTCGAAGTTGAAAAGCTTGAGTCTCTGTGCGGCCGTGGCGGGCGAGAGCTTCATCACGAAGTCGTTGGCTATGGCGGCGATGGACCAATGCAGGCCATCCGCCCGGCCGTCGCCATTCACATAGAAGTTGTCGAGCAGCGCAAACTCGCGCGCCAGCTTGTGCTGGTTGGGAGTGACGTTTTCACCAAAAGTGGCCCGCGCGGGGTCGCCGTCCCCTTCTTTCAAATCGCCCAGAACCTGATCGTAGGACCGGCCCTCCTTGACGATATAAATCACGTGCTCGATGGCGGGCAGCGGCGCAGGCTGATCGGCGTTGCCCGAGCTGTAAGGCGAAGCCGCGAGCGCGGTTTTGGTCCACGCAGATAGCTGATCGTCCGAGAACGGTTCAATCCACGATGCGTTTCCGGTCTCAGAACCCGGAGTCTTGCCATTCACCGCGACCACGGCTCCGGATTTCAACGCCGCGACCGCCGTCGGGTACCAGCCCACAGGAATGAATCCCTCGGTGAAACCGCGCGAGCCCGAGACATCCACCACGGCCACCGCATTGGCGTCCGAGCAAGCCACGTAGAGCCGCTTCCCATCGGGACTGAGCGCCAAAGCCGAAGGAGTCATTCCGAGCGGCTGCTGGGGGCTGAAACCGATATTGATGCTATCCACGAGACTCAATTCTTTCCCGGGGCTAACACCCACTGCGTAGACGCTATTGGTATTCGCCGCAGCGACGAACAGGCGGGCGGTCCAGGCGGCCCGCTCTTCCCCTACGATCACCTCGGGCCCTCCGTTTCGCCAGACCATGTCGGTGGGATGCGCGGCGATCCGTATGGAGCCCAAGTTGCTGCCGGTCGCGGTGTCATACTGGCCTAGCGTGCCATCGCTCCAATGCGTCACGAAGAAGGACTTGCCATCGGGGTGAAACAGGATGCGATAGGGCCGCCGGCCGGCCTCGAAGCGTTGAATGATGGTGCCGGATTGCGGGTTGATGACCACCACGGAATCGTGAAACACATCGGCGGCATAGAGCAGGCGGCCATCTGGCGAGAACGCGACATCGCCGATAAAGTCGCTCGAAGTGCGGTTGGCCGGCGGTACCACGGCAAAGGTCCGTGCGGGTTGGAGCGTGCCTGCGCTAAAACTGAATTCGTAGACGGAAGCGTGTGCGCCGCCGCCCACGTAAACCCGGTCGCCGCGAGGAGAGAAGGTTAGGCCCAGCCAGGCGTCTTCCACCGGCACGCTGGCGGTTACGCGCTGCGAAGCGGTTTCGATCACGCTGATGGACGGCGGCTGGATGCCGGCGTTCAGGACCAGCAGATAGCTTCCGTCTCGCGAAAGGGCCGCCGACATGGGAAAAGCACCCAGCGGAATCTGCTTGCCGGCCGGCTGCAATCGCCAGCCGCTGTTCAGAAGAATGCCGCCTGGTAGCGGCCCGACCCGTTGGCGGGGCGCTGGTTGCGAACAGAGCACTGCCGCCATCAGAATCGTTGCGAAAAAACTCGGCCATTTCTTCATTTCGAGATATCTATTGTAACGGCATGCGCAGTTGGCCAGGCCACATCACCGGCGACAAGATCGCCAGCGCTACGTAACGCCGGCGGTCTTCGCCGCCGGTGGGTTGCCCGGGCGAGCGAAAAACCGCCACGGCTGGCGGTTCTGGCTTGTAAGTTACTGATCCCACTGACAGCCTGTGCAAAAACCGCTACGCCTAGCGGTTTTTGGGTTTTGGTGGCAAGCTTTTCAATCGTCTACTTTCCAGTTCCCCGCCACTTCTGGTACTGTGAGTCGGAGTAGATGGAACTACCTGCGCGCATCGGCAAATATGAGTTAGAAGAGTTTCTGGGCGGCGGCATGTCGCGCGTCTACCGTGCCACCGATACCGTGATCGGCCGAACCGTGGCGATCAAAATCCTGACCGAAGGCGGGCTTGAGGATGGCGAGGTCAAGGCCCGATTCCTGGCGGAGGCGCGGACCGCCGGCGGCATCTCCCACGAAAACATTCTAGGCATCTACGATTTCGGCGAAGACGATCAGCACCGGCCGTTCATCGTGATGGAGTTTCTGAAGGGCGAAGACCTCCGCCACGCCATCCGCAACGGCAATACTGGCGATACCGCAAACCGAATCCGGATCGCCCTGCAGATCGCCCGTGCTCTGGAACACATCCACACGCAGAAGATCATCCACCGGGACATCAAGCCGGAGAACGTGCACATTACCACCGCCGGCCAGGTGAAGCTGATGGATTTCGGCATCTCGAAGCGCGAGGGGCTGGACAACATGACGCGCACCGGCTACATCGTCGGGACGCCGTACTACATGGCCCCGGAGCAGGTGAGCGGCGCGCCGATCACTACCCAGGCGGATGTCTACGCGTTTGGTGTGCTGCTCTACGAGCTAATGGCAGGCACGCATCCGATCGTGGGCGACACCATGGAGCGGATTTTTTACTGCATCCTGAACGAGCCGCTGAACCTGGAACCGCTGCGGGCCAAAGCGCCCGAAGCCGTGTGCCAGCTCGTCGCCCGGTGCACCGCGAAGAATCCGGCCGAGCGGCCACAAGGGTTCGGGCCGGTCTGCGCGGAGTTGGAGCGGGTCCTGGGCGACCCGGTTCGCTCCGACCGCGACATGCCAACCACGGTGCTTCCGGACCGGCAGCCGGCGCCCGCTCCGCCAGCGGCGAAGCGCCCGACATGGATATTGCCGGCGGCCGTGCTGGCGGTGGTGCTCGTGGGTGCGGGCTTGTTCTTCTTACTGCAGCCGAAAGGACCGGCCCCTGCGCTTGCCGACCCTGCCGGCGATATGGTGCTGGTACATGCGGGCTCGTTCCTGTTCGGCGAGAACAAAGAGTCGGTCACGCTGCCCGATTTCTACGTGGACAAGACCGAGGTGACCAACGCGGCGTACCTGGCTTTCTGCAATGGGACGCACCACGACCTGCCGGCCGGATTCCCGCAGGACGAGCTGGGCTATCCGGTGGTGAACGTGACGATTGAAGAAGCCCGTGCATTCGCGCGGTGGGCCAAAAAGCGTCTGCCCAACGAACGCGAATGGGAAAAGGCCGCGCGCGGCGTGGATGGGCGCGCGTACCCCTGGGGCAACCAGCCGGGGAATCGTTCGCAGGTGAATGTTGGCGCGGACCAGTTGGTTCCAGCCGCCGACTTCCCTACGGGGGCCAGCCCATACGGCGCGCTCCAGATGATTGGCAATGCTTGGGAGTTTGTCGATCAGACGCGAACGCCCAGTCCGGGCGCGCGCGCCTATTTTCAAGACAAGCTGACGCCGGCCCCCGAAGCAGCCGAGCCATGGTACGAGATTCGCGGGGAATCTTTCAAAGAGCCCGCCGTCGATAAGAACGTCATCTGGGATGGGGCGCCCGTACCGGTACGCTGGCACGACCAGAACATCGGATTCCGCTGCATTCGGGACGCGCGCTGAAGACACCGTTCCCTTTGGTCACGGCTCGGTAAGCGCGGAACGCCCGCCCACCCGCGCTAGAATCGATACTAGGTCTGCTCTGCTCCATGGACCGCCCTGCCACTGCACGAGAAATTATTCTCGAAATCGTTCGCAACATGCGCGAGGGGCTCGAGCCGCTGCGGTACTCCGCGCTGCCCCCCGCGATCTACCACGTCTACGTGCATGCCGACGACCTCGACCGCATCCGCGGCATACTCCCGCGTGTGATCGATGAGGCCCGGCGCGCGCTCGACGCAGAACTGGAAACGCTCAATCGCGCGAGCTTTGCCGACCGGATGAAGATCAAGCGGACTCCCGAGCCCAAGATCACCGCTCCTGAAGGCGGATGGCAGATCCAGATTCTGGAAAACACCGAGGAGGATGCGAAGCCGGGGGACATCATCATTCATTCCGAACTGGCGCTTCCCGCCAAGCCGCAATTCGGGGCCGGCAGCATGACCAAGCGGATTGCCACCAGGCGCATGGGGGGCGCCACATCCACCCAACAGAGCTACCAGCCCGGACCCGCCGAGAGCGCGTACGCCGTGCTCGAATACCAGGACAACACCGGCCGCCAGACTTATCGCATGACCAAGGATGAGATCGTAGTAGGCCGCGGCGGGCGCGATTACTGGACCGACCTGAAACTCGATACTCTGCCGGATGTTTCGCGGGAGCATTTTCGACTGCGCCGCGACCCTGCCAGCGGCAAGTTCTATCTCAAAGACCTGAGCAGCCTGGGCACCACCATCAACGGTGAAACCGCGCCCTCCAGCGTCGAGATCGTCAATGGCGATCGGCGCGACCGCAATCTGGAGACGCCCGTGCCGGACACGGCGCGGATCGGTCTGGCGGGCGTGGTGTTCCTGGATTTCCGAAACACTTCAAATGGTTAAAACAGGCCTCAGGTACGCGGGCGCGAGCGATCCTGGCCGGGTGCGCCAGAACAACGAAGACCGGTTTTACCTGGATGCCGAGCGCGGTTTCTTCCTGGTGGTGGATGGCTTGGGCGGCGAGGCCGCCGGAGAAAAAGCGGCGGAGATCGCGGTGGACCGCATTCGCGCGCGTCTGGAGCGCCAGACCGGTACCACCGAGCAGCGTCTGCGTGAAGCCATCGCCATGGCCAACAACGAAATTTACGGCGCCGCCCGCTCCAACGCGGAATGGTCGGGCATGGCCTGCGTGCTTACGGTGGTGGTGCTGGAGGACAGCTCGGCGGTGGTGGGCCATGTAGGCGATTCGCGTCTCTACAAAATCCGCGCCGGCGGAATCGTCAAGATCACGCACGATCATTCCCCGGTGGGTGAACGCGAGGACAGCGGCGAATTGGCCGAAGACGAAGCCATGCGGCATCCGCGGCGCAACGAGGTTTTCCGCGACGTGGGTTCGCGTGAGCACGCACCCGCTGACCCCGAATTCATCGAGATCGAGCGCATTCCATTCGAACCCGATTGCGCCCTGCTGTTATGCAGCGACGGGCTGAGCGACCAGGTGACCTCGCACGCGATTCGCCGCGCCGTTGAAAGCCACGCGACCGACCCCGAAACGGCCGTGCACGAGTTGATCGAGGCCGCGAACGAAGCTGGCGGCAAAGACAATGTGACGGTGGCGATCGTCGAAGCCGAACAGTTCGCCGTGCCTGTTTTGGCGGAGGTCAAGCCATCCACCCGAATCTGGAGCAGCGGCTCGGCGCAGTTTCTCTACGGAATGTTGGTGGTGCTGGCAGCCGGATGGGCGTCGCGGGATTACTGGCAGCCGCCGCCGATCGTGATTACGCCGCGCGTGCTCACGGCCGGCCAGGGCGCGCAGTTCGCAACGATTCAAGCGGCATTGGCAGAGGCCCGCCGCGGCGATACCGTGGAAGTGCTGGGCGGCGAGTACCGGGAGCAGGTGCGGCTCAAGAGCGGTGTGACCCTGCGCAGCCGCGTGCCCCGCGAAGCCATCCTGCGCGCGGTCCCGGTTGGTGGCGGGCCGGCCGTCTCGGCAGAGGACGTGACTACGGCGCGCATCAGCGGCTTTCGAATCCTGGCGGATGCGCAGATGCCTCTTTCGGCCGGAATCGTGCTGGTAAATTCCCAAGTGGAGATGGACGATCTGGAGGTGGCCGGGGCCGGGATTGGCGTGGAAATCCGCGGCGCCGCATCTCCGGTGCTGCGGGCCAGCGCCATACACGACTGCACCGGCGAGGGCGTTCTGATTTCGGGCGCTTCCGCGGCGTGGCTCTCGCACAACGCCATCCAGCGCAATGGGCATGCCGGCGTAGCCGCTCGTGACGGCGCCCACCCCTTGCTGGTGGGAAACATTTTCGAAAGGAACTCGGTGGATCTGGCGCCGGACGTGAACATGGACACGGTCCGCGAGAGAAATTTCTTCCTCGATGCGAAGCCGCCGCGCGGAGGCCGCAAGAAATGATCGCGCCCGCGGGCCGCAAGCTCGGCAAGTACGAGATCCTGCGCAAACTCGGACGCGGAGGTATGGCCGATGTGTACCTCGCCCAGGACACCGAGCTCGGCCACAATGTTGCGCTGAAGCTGATCGAACACGCCGCGGATGCGGACACTTGCGATTCCATTGAAGCCGAGCGCAGCGGCGCGGAGTTGCAGGCGCGCCTGGCGGACATCGATCCGCGAGTGGTGCGGGTCTTCGGCTATGGAGACCTGGAGGGCTTCTTCTTCGTGGCCATGGAATACATCGACGGGCAGGATCTGGCGGAACTGACGAGCCACGGCCGACTGGAAGTCGAATTCGCGGCCGATGTAGCGATTGCCGTTGCCGAGACCCTGGAGCACGCGCACACGCTGGAAACGACCATCGGCGGCAAAGATTTTCAAGGCATCGTCCACGGCGACATCAAGCCCAAGAACATACGCATCGATAGCCACGGCAAGGTGCGCGTGCTGGATTTCGGAATTGCCAAGGCGCTATCGCTATCGCGGCAGCTTACGCGCAACGAATTCGGCAGCGTTCCTTACGCATCGCCGGAGCGGCTCGATCGCGGTGAAGTGAATGCGCTCTCCGACCTGTGGTCGCTGGCCGTGATGCTCTACGAAATGGTCACCGGGCTTCAGCCCTATCACGGCGAATCGACCGAACGGCTGGAGCGCATGATCCGCTCGGGCATTCCGCCGCCGCCCGCGCCCGACCCTTGCCCCGAACCGCTGCGCCAGATCCTCATGAAGGCGATGGCGCCCGATCCCGAACTGCGCTACCCGAGCGCGCACGATTTCGCGTCAGACCTGCGCGCTTTCCGCAAAGGCGAAGCCGTGGCCATCTCGACTAAGGATCTGGACGCGACCCGGCGGACGTTCCGCAAACCCGAAGTTAGCGATGAGACCCGGCGAACCGGCCGTACCGAAGCTGCCGCCGCCGGGCACGGCCCGGCGCCACTCGGACGCCGCGGCATGTTTGGCTATTTCGCGCGTGGCCTCGCCGTGCTGGCGATGGCCAGCGTGGTGTATGGATCGTGGCTGGTGGTCTCCGAGTACTTCCTTTGGAAGCACAGTGGGGAACTGGAACGCCAGGTTGAGACCGAACAGATCACCGACCCCGATGCGATTTGGGACAAATGGACGGAACTTTCCAAGGGCAATCCTTCGTCTTTGATGTTGCATGGCTCCCGAAAAGTGGTGAAGCAGAAGTTTCTTGCGGAAGCCGACCACGTGATTACGACCTATCGGGATAGCGACAGCCTGCCGGTTTACGAGAAGGATTGGGAGCGCGCACGCACCATGCTGGCGCGTGCTTTGGCGGTGGATCCGGACGATTCCACACGCGGCAAGCTGCGGTTGGTGGAGGGTCACCTCGCCCGCATCAACGGCGGGGCGCATGGCTCGCTGGCCCAGTTGAATCTGGCCGTGGACAAATTCACCGCCGCCCAGCAATTGATGCCCAAGTCTCCGGACCCGGAATTGGGCTTGGCGCGTGTCTATGTGTACGGCTTGAAAGACATCGACCGCGCCTACCAGGCATTGCAGCAGGCCGAGAACCGCGGCTATCGGCTGCGCAATCGCGAGAAGGTGCAACTGGCGGATGGCTACCGCGCCCGCGCCGACCGCTTGTGGTGGGATTCGCGAAACGTGCGCGGATTGCCGCAGGAGAAAGACCAGATACAGCGCGCCGCCGACGACTATAACCGGGCCCTGGGGCTGTATCAGGATGTGGCGCCGTACGGCAACGCCAATGACGCAATCGTGCGCGTCGAGCAGAGCCTGGTGAGCGTGAATTTCCGGCTGCAGCAGATCGATCAGACCCAGCCGGGAGGCGGAAAATGACGCGGGGATTAAAACCTGACACAGGCCGGGAGGCCTGTGCCACGAGCTGTAGCACAGGCCTCCCGGCCTGTGTCAGGTTTCGACGCGGCCCCGCGGGAATCTAATGGCTGTCACACGCAGCAGCGCCGCCGAGCGCGCCCCTCTCCAGCATTCGCTGCGGCCGGCTGCCAACTGGCGGACCAGAGAATTGGTCTGGACCGTCGCCGCAAGCCTGCTGGTGGCCGCCGGACTGTACTTGGTCTATCGCGCCAAGACCAGCGAATTCGCCAACGTGGAGCAAGGCCTCGCCGCCAAAAAGCTGCTCGACCTCAATAACCTCAGCACGCGCGAAGAGTTGGTGCCGGCCTTGATCATGATTCCCGATGCGCGCCAGCGTCAGGAAGCCGCGCGCCGCATTTACTACCGCTCGGGCGGCCTCTCCAATGTGGGAGCCGTGGCCCGCGAACGCGGTTTGCTCACCGGCGAACAGTTTCGCGAGTTCAAACCGCTGGTGGTGGTGCGCTCCCCCGCGAAATTCCGGCGCGCATTTCTGCTCTGGATCCCGCTGTTTTTTGCCGGCTTCCTGCTGGCGCACGCCTGGTTCAGCTTGCGGGGTTTCCGCGGCGATGAGACGTTTCTTCCCACGATTCTGCTGCTGACGGGCATCGGGTTGATCCTCATGATCAGCCTGCGCGATCCCGTCCGCGACACGCTCCTGTTCGTCGATTTCGCACAAGGCGTGTTGGGCGGCTGCGTGCTATTGGCGGCTGCGGCCACGCTCGATTACGAGCGCCTGTTCGGCAACCTGAGCTTCGTGCCGCTGCTTGCGAGCTTCGCGCTCTCGCTGCTGCTAATCCTGTTCGGATACGGACCGGGCACGAGCGACGCCAAGGTGAACCTGTTCGGGTTTCAGCCTGTAGAGATCATCCGGCTGCTGCTGGTCTTCTTCCTGGCGGGCTACTTCGCAAAACGCTGGGACGTCCTGCGGCATGCGCGCGAGCGGCGCCCGTCGGTGGCGCGCCTGACCCGCCATCTGGATATTCCTCCGCTCGAGTACACCATTCCCGCGATCGCCTGCGTGCTGCTCTCGCTGATGTTTTTCTTTCTGCAAAAGGATATGGGCCCGGCCCTGGTTTTCGCCTGCTTGTTCCTGGTGCTGTACGGCGTCGCGCGCGGCAGCGTGTTTGTGCCGATGGCCGGTCTTGCCCTAACGGGGGCCGGTTTCGTGGCGGGCTATATCCTAGGCGCTCCGCGCACGGTCCGCGAGCGCGTGTCGATGTGGTTTTCGCCGTGGGACAACCTGGTTCACGGCGGCGATCAACTGGCCCACTCGCTCTGGGCTTTCGCCACGGGAGGCGTTGCGGGCACGGGAATCGGATTGGGCGACCCGCAAATTGTGCCCGCCGCGCACACCGACCTGATCCTTTCGGCGCTGGGCGAGGAGTGGGGACTGCTCGGGGTGGTGGCGGTGTTTGCGCTGTTCGGCCTGCTCATCTACAAGTCCCTGCGGATCGCATTGCGGGCGCGCACCGATTACGAGTTCTTTCTGGCAGCGGGGCTCGCCGCCGCCACCGCTCTGCAGATCCTGCTCATCTCCGGCGGCGCGCTCGGCGTGCTGCCGCTCTCGGGCGTCGTGACTCCGTTTCTGAGCTACGGGCGCACCGCTATGCTGGCCAACTTCCTGCTGGTCGGGATCCTCCTCTCCATCTCGGCGCGCAGTCGCGATGGGGCAGACACGGAACCGTTCCGTGTGCCGGTCAAGGCGCTTGGGCTGGTATTCGGCATCGCAGGCGCAGTAGTCCTAGCCAAGGCCGCCTACGTCCAGGCGCTTCACAGCCCCGCCGTCATGGGCCAGGGCACGCTGGTAGTGCAGGCGGATGGCGCGCGGCGCTACCAATACAACCCGCGTTTCGCCGCCATCATGCGCGAGATTCCCAAGGGCAGCATCTACGATCGCAACGGCTTGCCGCTGGCCACCAGCAACTGGGATGAGCTGGAAAAGCACCGCCAGGAATACCAGCAGCTCGGCATTGATATCGACCGCGCCGGCTCGCACGATGATGTGCGCCACTATCCATTCGGCGGCCTGATGTTCGATCTTCTGGGCGACGTACGCACGCGGGCCCGCTGGGGCGCCACCAATACTTCGCTGGTGGAGCGCGATTCGGCACGCAGGCTGCGCGGCTATGACGACCGCGCCGACCTGGTGGATGTGCGCAACCCCAAGACCGGCAGGATGGAGCGCGTGATCCGTTACGACTACCGCGAATTGGTTCCTCTGCTGCGCCACCGCTATGAACCCGACAACCCCGAGGTACGGCGCGTGCTCGACCGGCCGCGCGATGTGCGCCTCTCCATCGATGCGCGCTTCCAGGTTCGTGTAGCGGCGATTCTGCGCGAGCAGTTGCAAAAGGCCAGCCGGGACAAGGGTTCCGCGGTGGTCATGGATTCCGCCACCGGCGACCTGCTCGCCGCCGTGAGCTATCCGCTACCGCCCGACAACAACGAGGACGCCTCGCTCGACCGCGCGCGCTACGGCCTCTATCCACCCGGTTCCACGTTCAAAATCGTGACCGCTATGGCGGCGCTGCGGAAAGATCCGCAACTGGCCCACCACACTTATGAGTGCATACGCCTGCCCGATGGCCGCGTGGGGAACTATATCAAAGGATCTAAGCGCCCCATACGCGACGACGTCGAGGACAAGACACCGCACGGCAGCGAGGACATGGAGCACGCCATCGTGGTCTCGTGTAACGCCTACTTCGCGCAGTTCGGCACGTATGATGTCGGCGCTCCGGCGCTATTGGAGACCGCTAACCTGCTGGGCATCGCCGCGGCCTCTCCGAATACCGCCGCTGAATTGAAGAAATCGCTGCCGCAGTCTTCTTACGGCCAGGGTGAAGTGGTGGCTTCGCCGTTCCAGATGGCGCGCGTGGCCGCCACCATCGCCAACGGAGGCGCTATGCCGCAGGGCCGCTGGATCACCGACGAAACCAACAACCGCACGGCCGCGCCACAGACCGTTTTGTCGCCCGATAGCGCCCAGACTCTGGCGCGGTTTATGCGTGAGGTGGTGACGGGGGGAACCGGCCGGCGCGCCGCAGGAGCCATCCCCATCGCAGGCAAGACCGGGACTGCGGAGCTGACCGACGCGCCTTCGCACGCCTGGTTCATCGGGTTTGCACCCTACGGGTCTGCGGGCCGCAAGATCGGATTCTCCGTGCTGATAGAAAATGGAGTGTACGGCGGAACGGCCGCCGCACCCGCTGCCGCGGAAATCGTGGACGCCGCGGCTAAACTCGGGCTGATCCATCCATGAGCCTGTTCTCAGACATCGAAAAAACCATCGAGCGGAGTTTCCAACGTTGGACCGAGCGCGCCTTCGGCCCCGCGCAATCGGACGAGCTGCTGCTGGTGCACCGCGCGATTCTGGAAGAGATCGAAACCAAGATCCAGACTGTCGCCCGCGGCAAGCGCGTCTTTCCCTATCCGCGGCTTGCCGTGACTCTGGTCTCGCCGGACGCCGATCGCCGCGCGCTCTACCTGGCTGCATTCGGAGATCGCCTGGCCGCCGATATCCGCGAGGCTCTTGCGGGCGCGAAGTGCGAGGCGCCGCGAGGGCTGGCGGTTGAGGTTCGGACCGCGGAAACCGGCGATCGGCCATTCGCCATTGAGTATGGGAGCGATCGGCCGGCGCCCGCGCCCGCAGCGACGCCTGCGAAATTGACCATCGTTCGCGGCAAGGCGCAGCATCCCGAGTACCTGCTGGACCGTCCACGCCTCAATATTGGACGCCTGTCCGAATTAACCGATTCGGAACAGCGCGTGGTGCGCCGCAACGACATCGTATTCGAAGAAGGTGCCGATGAAGCCAACGCCACGGTCTCGCGCAAGCACGCGCACATCAAGTTGGAAGAGGGCGCCTACCGCATCTGCGACGACGGCAGCGAATATGGCACGCGTGTTTTCCGCGACGGGCGGACTGTGGAAGTACCCGAAGGGAACCGGCGCGGCGAGAGACTCCGGGCGGGGGACGAGATCTATTTAGGGCGCGCGTGTGTGCGGTTTGAGCAGTAGGGGGCGCCGAAAACACCGCTCCCTATGGTCACGGCTCGGTAAAACAACCGGTGTTATGCGGTCATTTTCCGTTCAATGCGGCGCCGAAGGAGGTGTTACTGAGCCGTGACCAGAGGGAGCGGTCCGTGCGGTCGGCCTCACGCGAACATGTCCAACTTGTATCCGCTCTTCTGAAACAAGTACCCGCGCGACTTGTCCACTTGCTGGCGGAATTTGACCATGTTCACGCCCACCAGCTTGCCGTGGAGTTTCCGAATGACGCCGCCAATGATGACGGTGGCCACATTGCCCGTATCCGCGGCCATAGCCACAGTGCCGATGGCGTTATTCGAAGGATACAGATTGATGTCGTCAGCGCGGATCATCACGATGTCGGCCTCCTTACCGGGCGTCAATGTGCCGCATTTGTCGAGCAGGCCGGCAGCTGCGGCGGGCTAACATGGCAGGGGTGCTACCATGTCGCGGCTGAGGTGTATACTACCGTGTGCCGAAAGGAGTGGGCGCGAATGAGACTCGTTTGGTTGGTGGCTGCCGTCTGTGCAGTTTCGGGCGCGCAGGCGCAGCAACTGCAGAAAATTACTCTGAACTATCCCACTCGCAGCGGCTCCTCCTGGCCGATGTTTATGGCCAAGGAGGGGGGCTACTACCAGAAGTACGGCCTGGATGCCGACCTGGTCTTCGGCGTTCACCCGGCCGGCATTGCCATGATCATCAGCGGCGAAGCGCAGATGACCAATTACTCGCTGGAGACGGCGATGCAGGCCAGCGCGCGCGATGGATCGCTGGTGATCGCCGGCAGTTGGCTCAACAAGGCAGTGTTCGCTTTGATGTCGAGCAAAAATATCGCCAGCGTCAAGGACTTAAAGGGCAAGCGCATCGCCGTCAGCCAATTGGGCGATGCGCCTTCCAACTACACCATTGCGCTTCTGCGCGATTTCGGCTTGCATTCGCGCGATATCCAGTGGGTTCCCGTGGGCACCGATGTCAACGGGCGCGCGGCCGCTTTGGTGAGTGGACGCGCCGATGCGACGCTCTTGACTGCGCCCGCCTATTTCAAGTTGGAAGAGGCCGGCTTCAAGAACCTGGCGCAACTCGCAGACCACGACGATATCTTTGCTGCCACCACCTATCTGTTCAAGAAAACGACGGTCGCAGCCAATCCCAAGCTCCCCGAGCTGTTGATCAAGGCGCACGCGGAAGCCATCAAGCGCTTCTATGAAGACAAGAATTTCGCGGTGAAGGCCTACATGAAGTACGACAACCAGACGCAAGCCGATGTGGAGCGGTTCTACGACATTTACGCGAAGGCCAATCTTTTCCAGCGCGTGCCCTACGTGCTGGCAGGCGCGGTACAGTCCGTGATCGACCAGCAGACCGACCCACAGATGATCGCGCTGATGAAGGGCTACGACTACCGCAAGGTGGTGGATAACAGCATTGTCGAGCGTCTGGTGAAGGAAGGGTTTTTTGAGAAGTTGTTTGGGCCGGGTGTCAAAGACGAAGAGGTTCGCAAGGCCAAGCTGGCGATGAAATGAGCGAGACGAAGAAAGACCGCTCCCTATGGTCACGGCTCTGTAACGCCATTGCTTCCGTAACGTGACATGCTTACAGAGCCGCGACCATAGGGAGCGGTCCGTCAACAAAGACTATGGCATTCAAATATCGCGCCGATCACGTCGGCAGCCTTTTGCGCCCGCAGGAACTGAAGGACGCCCGGAGCAACCCTCAGGTCTCACCCCCGCAGCTCAAGGAGATCGAGGACCGGAACATCCTGCGCCTGCTCCAGCGTCAAAAAGATTTGGGTCTGAAGATCTTCACCGATGGCGAGTTGCGCCGTGGCGGATTCATGAGCGATTTCTACGAGTCGGTGGACGGGCTGGATAACGAGGATGATATCCGGCGCTCCTGGAAAGGCGCGGCAGCAGGGGTAGCCACCCCGCTAGGAGTGCTGGCGGGGATCGTGACCCAGAAAATCCGGCAGAAGAAACGGCTCACCAGCCACGAGCTCGGGTTTCTCAAACAGCACAGTCCCGGCGATATCAAGATGACCTTGCCGACCGCCAACCAGTTTCCCGCCATCATGTATAAGAAAGGGATCAGTGAGCAGGCGTACCCCACGCGCTCCGAGTTCCTGTGGGACATCGTGCCGATTGTCCAGTCGGAGATCCAGGCGCTCGCCGGCGAAGGCGTGAAGTACATTCAGTTGGATGCGCCGCGGTACAGCTATTACATCGACCCCAAGTGGCGCGGGTACGTCAAAGACGAGATGGGCCTCGACCCCGAACAGGCGTTGGACGAAGCCATCCGTGCCGATAATGCCTCGCTGGAAGGGGTGAAGCGCGACGGTATCACGCTAGCAATCCATCTCTGCCGCGGGAATAACCGGAGCCACTGGTACGCCGAGGGAGGCTACGACCCCATCGCGGAGAAGCTTTTTAACCAGCTCAATGTGGATGTCTTTCTGCTCGAATATGAATCGGCGCGGGCCGGTACTTTCGAACCGCTGCGTTTTGTGCCGAAAGGCAAAGTCGTGGTGCTCGGCCTGGTCAGCAGCAAACTTCCGGAACTCGAGTTACAGGACCAACTGATCCGGCGAATCGAGGAAGCCAGCCGCTACGTGCCGCTAGAGAACTTGGCGCTGAGCCCGCAATGCGGCTTCGCCTCCGCCATGGAGGGCAACCTCTTAAGTGAAGAGGAGCAGTGGCGCAAGCTGCAACTGGTGGTCGAGACCGCCCGCAAAGTCTGGAACGACGCCTAGCCCGGGTACCATCGCCGGCGACAAGATCGCCAGCGCTACGTGCAATTTCGCTCGGTTCTAGAGGTTCCATAACCATAGGTAATATTGTCTTACCCTCTCGACAGGTTTACCTTCAGACCCAGAGAGGGGCATCAATGGCGACAGCTTCTTGTCCGATTCAGGTGGATGCCGGACCATCGCAAGCCTTCGGGCTGCGGAAGGCCGAACGGCGTTCCAACCAGCGCTTCGAACTGGCGCTGGAGTTCGACCTCTTCCAACTGCGGGGAGCCAAGCGACTGGCGTGGCACTCCTCCGGAATCACCGTCGATTGGAGCCGCAACAGTGTGCTGTTACGGAGCGGCCGAAACCTCCCCCCGGGTAGTTCGGCGCAATTGGTTGTCCGTTGGACCGCGGGCGTGCAGCTGATCGTAGTCGGCCGCGTGATCCGCTCCGACGAAAGAGGAATGGTTTTTAAGATTCAGCGGCGACGCTTCCGTGGCAAGCCGCTGTTGATCGTATCGCTGGCAGAACTGATAAACTGGCAGCCTTCGGGGCAGCCGAATTGAGGGGATAGAAAAATACTTAACATGGACGTTTCGAAGATACTCGCAGAACTCCGGGCGGAGCGCGCCCTGCTCGATGAAGTGATTGCCAACCTGGAACGCGTTGCGACAGCGACGGCTACAGCTACAGGGAAGCGTGGCCGCGGCCGCCCGCGCAAGCATCCGGCGCCGATCACCGATTTTCCTTCGGGTGGCGAAGAGCCTGGGTCGTCGGGTCCCTCGGAAGATGCACGGGCTGTGCGGCGGGCATAGGTTCGTTCGCCAGTTCGGCTTTCGCTCACCAATCTCACTCGGGCACTCCTGGAAAATTCCGTACGGAAGGATCCTGCAGGGCAGGGCATGGCCCCGCCCCACCAGCCCCGGAAAAAGAGTAGTCCCTCCCGCTTCGGCTGTGGAATAATAGTTTTCCTTTCGATGGAAGCAGCCAGCGAGATCCGCCGCGTTGCGGTAATTTTCGTCTGAGATTTTGCGCGGTCTTTCGTTTACAATGGGAAATTCCAAAGTTGGCTGACAGCGTTTGAGAGGGATGCGTAGAAGGGTGTCTCGGTTACCTGTCTTCGAAATGCGAAACAACCAAATGGCAATAAGGGAAGCGGGACTCACGTAGCGTTATGTCCCAGATCTTTCATCGCAGCGCAAATGCGTACGCGCGCACTTCGATTTTCGGCGCGATTTTCGTCATCGGTTTTCTGGGCTGGGCGGGTTATGAGTTGGACCTGTCGCATTGGAACACCCGGGCCAAGGTGCCCGAGGAGCAACCGGTGCCCTTCAGCCACAAGCATCACGTGGGGGGCGAGGGCTTCGATTGCCGCTATTGCCATACGGGCGTCGAAAACTCCAGTTTCGCGGGAATTCCAGCGACGCAAATCTGCATGAACTGCCATTCGCAGATCTGGAGGACCAGTCCGATGCTGGAGCCGGTACGCGCGAGCTACCGCACCAATGATTCGTTGCATTGGACGCGCGTCTACGATCTGCCCGATTACGTATATTTCAACCACAGCATCCATGTTGCCAAGGGAGTCGGTTGCGAATCCTGCCACGGCCGCGTCGATAAGATGGCGCTCACGTGGGAGGAAAATGCCCTTCGCATGGAGTGGTGCCTCAACTGCCACCGGCATCCGGAACAGTACGTCCGGCCCAAGGAGTTCATCACCACGATGGGCTATCAGCCGGCGGGCGATCAGGAAGAGATTGGGCGCCGCCTGGTGCAGGAAAACCACATTCAGGATGCGCGACTTTTGACCAGTTGTTCGACTTGCCACCGATGAGCGATTCACCTAACAAACTTGATCTCGCCGCGGTACGCGCGCGGCTCGAAGGGGCGCGCGGGCGCGATTACTGGCGCAGCCTCGAGGATCTCGCTTCCAACCCCCAATTTCAGGAGTTGATTGAGCGCGAGTTCCCGCAACAGGCCATCGGCTGGAGCGACGACGAAGACAGCGCCGAGGGGCGGCGGAATTTTCTGAAGCTCATGGGGGCTTCGCTGGCGCTGGCCGGTCTGGCGGCTTGCACGCGCCAGCCCACCGAATTGATCACGCCGTATGTCCGGCAGCCGGAAGAGCTCATTCCCGGCCGCCCGCTGTTCTATGCTACGGCCGTGACTCTTAGCGGCGTGGCCAACGGCGTATTGGCGGAAAGCCACGAAGGTCGGCCGACGAAAATCGAGGGTAACCCGGAACACCCTGCCACGCTGGGCGCCGCCGATTCGTTTGCGCAAGCGTCGGTGCTGCAACTGTATGATCCCGATCGTTCGCAAACCGTAACGTTCGATGGCGAGGTTCGCGACTGGAGCGATTTCTACACGGCGGTGCGCGAGGCGTTAGGGCTGCAAGCGCCGAAGCGCGGCGCGGGCATTCGCATCCTGACCGAAACCATCACGTCGCCGGTGATCGCCGACCAGGTGAAGCAGATTCAGGCGCTATATCCGTCGGTCAAGTGGCACCAGTGGGAGCCGGCCGGTTCGCACAACGCGCGCGCGGGGGCCATGCAGGCTTTCGGGCAGCCCACCAACACCTATTACGATGTGGCCAACGCCAACGTCATCGTATCGCTGGATGCGGATTTCCTGGCGTCGGGTACGGCCAGTCTGCGTTACGCGCGCCAATTCGCGGCGCGGCGGCGAGTCCGCGGCGATCAGACCGCGATGAACCGGCTGTATGTCGTGGAGCCGATGCCCACGCCGACCGGAAGCAAGGCCGACCATCATCTGCCGCTCCGTGCCGGCGAAATCGAGGAATTCGCCTGGGCGCTGGCTACCGCGATGGGCGTCGCCAACGGCCCGAAATCCGGGAGCAACGCCGACATCTACAAGTGGATTCCGGCGATCACGAAGGATCTGCAAAACCACAAGGGCGCCAGTCTGGTGATCGTGGGAGACTATCAGCCCCCGATTGTGCACGCGCTGGCGCACGCCATGAATGCCAGCCTAGGCAACGTGGGGCACACGGTTTTCTATACTGACCCCATTGAGGCCAGCCCGGTAGACCAGCTTGCCTCGTTGCAGGATCTAGTGAAGGACCTGGACGCGGGCGCGGTCGATCTACTCCTGGTGCTAGGCGGCAACCCGGTGTTCAATGCGCCGGTTGAGATCGGAATGCGCGATCGCATTCGCAAAGCGCGACTGCGGGCTCATCTCAGCCCGTATCAGGACGAAACTTCTGAGATGTGCCAGTGGCACTTGCCCGAGGCCCATTTCCTCGAAACGTGGGGCGACGCGCGCGCGTTCGACGGCACCGTAAGCATTCAGCAGCCGCTGATCGAGCCTCTGTATGGAGGGCGCTCCGCGCTGCAGGTGCTCAACATGCTGACCGACCGGCCGCTCACCGGTCCCTACGACCTGGTGAAGGGCTATTGGGCGAGCCAGCACAAAGGTGCGGACTTCGAAAACTGGTGGCGGCGCGCGGTGCATAACGGCGTGGTGCCGGACACCGCATTGACAGCTAAAACGCCGGCCGTTCGCGCCGGCGCAATCGGAACTCCCACTGCGCCGCGGCCGTTGGGTAACACGCTGGAAGTGATTTTCCGGCCCGACCCGACCATCTACGATGGCCGTTTTGCTAACAACGGGTGGCTCCAGGAACTGCCCAAGCCGATAACCAAGCTGACCTGGGACAACGCGGCATTCATGAGCCTGGCCACCGCCAAAAGCCTGGGCGTGATTCCCGAAGACCAACTGTACTGGAGCACCGAGGGCGTTCCCATGGTCGAGTTGACCTACCAGGGCCGAACGCTCAAGGCTCCCGTATTCGTGCAGCCGGGACATGCTAGCGGAACCATCACGCTGCATCTGGGCTACGGGCGCACCAAGGCCGGTCGCGCCGGTACAGGGATGGGCTTCAATCCGTACGGGCTGCGCACGTCGCAAGCGATGTGGCACGACGTCGGACTGGAAGCCAAGAAGACTACCGGAACCTACCTGTTCGCGACCACGCAAAACGAGCACGCTTTGGACACGCGGCGGCACATCTACCGCCAGGCTGCCATCGAGGACTATAAGAAGAACCCGGAGGCGCCTCACGAAGGCGTCGAGACCACGCCGCGCGGTCTTACGCTCTATCCCGATTTTCCGTACAACGGCTACGCCTGGGGAATGGCGATCGATCTTACTTCATGCACCGGGTGCGGAGCGTGCGTGGTGGCGTGCCAGGCGGAGAACAACATCGCGGTGGTCGGCAAGGATCAGGTGCGCCGCAGCCGCTCCATGCACTGGATCCGCATGGACACCTATTACAGCGGCGATCCGGCCAATCCCGGCATGTACAATCAGCCGGTCCCCTGCATGCAGTGCGAAGACGCTCCCTGCGAGTTGGTCTGCCCGGTGCAGGCCACGACGCACAGCGCCGAAGGCCTCAACGACATGGTCTACAACCGCTGCGTGGGGACGCGCTACTGCTCCAACAACTGCCCCTATAAGGTCCGGCGGTTCAACTTCTACCTGTTCCAGGATTTCGAGACCCCCAGCTTGAAACTGCTGCGAAATCCGGATGTGACCGTGCGCAGCCGCGGCGTCATGGAAAAGTGCACGTACTGCGTGCAGCGCATCAACGCCGCCAAGATCGATGCCGAACGTGGCGGCCGCAAGGTGCGCGACGGCGATATTCAAACGGCCTGCCAGGCCACCTGTCCGACCGAAGCGATTATTTTCGGCGACATCAACGATCCCAACAGCCGCGTGGCGAAGATGAAGGCTGAGAAACTGAACTACGGAATGCTGGCCGATCTGAACACGCGGCCGCGCACGACGTACCTGGCGAGCCTGCGCAATCCGAACCCGGAGATCGAAGCTTAGAGCATTACCACCATGGCAGACGAACCAACAGTACTCGAAAAACCGGATCGCGCGGTAATCGCCCCGGGGTATACATTCGGCAGCGTAACGGACCAGATTTCCGCCGTGGTGCTGACCAAGCATCAGCCCGTGTTTTGGATTGCGGCGTTTGGTATCGGCTTCTGTCTGTTGCAGCTGCTGTTGATGTCGGCGGTGCTTTTGTTCTGGAAGGGCGTGGGTGTTTGGGGCCTCCGCACTCCCGTAATGTGGGGGTTTGCGATTACCAACTTCGTCTGGTGGATCGGTATCGGCCATGCAGGTACGTTGATTTCGGCTATTCTGCTGCTCCTGAATCAGAGCTGGCGGAATTCCATCAACCGGTTTGCCGAGGCGATGACGCTGTTCGCGGTGGCCTGCGCCGGCCTGTTTCCCGTCCTGCATATGGGCCGCCCGTGGCTGGCTTATTGGCTGTTTCCCTATCCCAACAGCATGAACGTGGAGCCTAATTTCCGCAGCCCGCTGGTGTGGGACGTGTTCGCGGTTTCCACTTATGCCACGGTTTCCTTGCTGTTCTGGTACGTGGGGATGATGCCCGATCTGGGCACCCTGCGCGATCGTGCCAAGCACCTGATACCGAAATATATCTACGGAGTGATGGCCATGGGCTGGCGCGGATCGGCGCGGCACTGGAGTGTCTATGAGACGTCCACGCTGCTGTTGGCGGGCATGGCCACGCCGCTGGTGCTCTCGGTCCACACCGTAGTCAGCTTCGACTTCACAGTGGCGATTGTTCCGGGATGGCATAGCACCTTTTTCCCGCCGTACTTCGTCGCGGGCGCCATCTACTCGGGCTTTGCCATGGTGCTGGCGCTGGCGATTCCGCTGCGCGCCGCCTACGGACTGCAGGGACTGATTACCGATCGCCACCTGGAGAATGCCGCCAAGGTGATGTTGGCCACCGGCTTGATTGTGGCCTACGCCTACATCATGGAAACGTTCATGGCCTGGTACAGCGGCAACCCCTTTGAGCAACAGGCATTCTGGAACCGCATGACCGGGCCCTACTCCGGCCAATACTGGTTCCTGGTATTCTGCAACATCGTTTCGCCGCAGGTGCTGTGGTTCAAGAGGTTCCGCACCACTCCGGTGCTGCTGTTCATCTCGTCCATCATCGTGCTGATCGGCATGTGGCTGGAGCGCTACATGATCATTGTGAGCAGCCTGGCGCAGGATTACGTGCCCTCGTCGTGGTCCTTGTTCCATGCCACGCGCTGGGATTGGGCCACCTACTGGGGCACCATCGGGCTGTTCATGTTCCTCTTCTTCCTGTTTGTGCGGTTGCTGCCCATGATCTCGATTTTCGAAGTTCGTACTCTGCTGCCTCAAGCTAAGGTAACGGAGGAGGTGCGGCGGTGAGCTCTCCGGCGGTCTATGGAGTGATGGCGGAGTTCGATAACCCCACCTCGCTGGTGAATGCGGCGCGGGCCGCGCGGGAAAAAGGCTTTCGCAAGTTGGATGCCTATACGCCCTTCCCCATTGAGGAACTGCACGAAGTTCTGCATCTGCACAAGAACAAGCTGCCGCTCATCGTCCTCATAGGCGGCATTCTGGGGGGCCTCACCGGATACCTGCTGCAGTATTACGTCACGGTGATCTATTTCCCCATCAATATCGGCGGGCGGCCTTTGCATAGCTGGCCATCCTACATCATCATTACCTTCGAGCTGACGATTCTTTTCGGCTGTATTTCGGCCGTGCTGGGGATGATGGCGCTGAACGGTCTGCCCATGCCGTACCATCCGGTATTTAATGTGCCCCGTTTCTCCGCGGCATCGCGCGACCGGTTCTTCCTGTGCATCGAAGCGACCGATCCGCTGTTCGATTTGGAAAAGACTTCCGGCTTTTTGGAAACGCTGGAACCTACCGAGGTGTCTGAAGTTGCGCATTGATTGGAGAGTGGGTTCGGTGCTGCTGGTGTTGGCCGGAACGGCCGCCTGCCGGCAGGACATGCAGGACCAACCCAAATACATTCCGCTGCGGCCTAGCAGTTTCTTCGGCGATGGGCGTTCGGAACGGCCCCTGATCCAGGGGACCGTGGCCCGTGGACATCTCGATGAGGACACCTTGTTCTATACCGGCAAAGGGCCCGACGGGAAATTTTCGGACACTTTTCCGTTCCCGGTCACCAAAGATGTCGTCCTGCGCGGCCAGCAGCGCTTCAATATCTATTGCTCGCCCTGCCACGATCACACCGGCAGCGGAGATGGAATGGTGGTCCGCCGCGGCTTCCGCCATCCGCCCTCGTACCACATCGAACGGCTGCAGAAGGTTCCCAACGGATACATTTTCGACGTGGTGACCAACGGATTCGGCGCCATGCCCAGTTACGCGCTGCAAATTCAGCCGGCGGATCGCTGGGCCATCATCTCCTACGTGCGCGCGCTGCAAGCCAGCCAGATGGCGAGTGTCAATGATGTGCCGGCCGATGCGCGCGGGCAGCTTTCCCAGGGAGGCCGGCAATGACGGCCCAGGCTTTCGATTTCGCGGTTACTCCGGAGCTGCAGGCCAGCCTGCGCAAATTGCGCTCGGCTGCCTGGCTGGTGGGCCTCCTTGGCGTGCTTGGATTGGCTGTGGGTTGGGCCACTTCTCCGGCTCAGTTCTACCGCTCCTATCTGTGGGCCTACATTTTTGTCGTCGGCATCTCGGCGGGTTGCCTGGCATGGCTCATGGTGCAGTACCTCACCGGTGGCGCCTGGGGCGTTGTGATCCGCAGGCCGGCGGAAGCGGCGGCTCGCACGCTGCCCCTGCTGTTAGTGCTTTTCGTGCCGATCGCATTCGGCATTCAAAGCCTTTACCCGTGGTCGCACCCGGACGTGGTGGCGGCCGATCCGATCCTGAAACATAAAGAGATCTTTCTGAATACGCCGTTTTTCCTGTTGCGTGCGGCTATCATCCTGGGGGGGTGGTGCTTCCTGGGTTGGTTTATGAACCGCTGGTCGGCTAAAGAGGATCAAGGGTCGGCGGTAGCACAACGGAAAATGTCGCGCCTGAGCGGTCCGGGATTGATCTTCTGGGGTTTCGCCGTCACCTTCCTCTCCATCGACTGGGTCATGTCCTTGGACGCGCACTGGTTTTCCACCATGTTCGGCCTGTTGTTCGTGGCCGGCCAAGGCTTGTCTTCAATGTCGTTTTTGATCACGGTGCTGGTGTGGCTGTCGTATCGCCGGCCTTTGTCGGAGGTCCTGACTCCGCGTCACTTGCACGACGTCGGCAAGCTGCTGCTGGCCAATGTGATGGTGTGGGCGTATTTTTCGTTCTCGCAGTGGCTGATCGTTTGGGCGGGCAACCTGCCGGATGAAATCCCGTGGTATGTGGAGCGCCTCAGGGGCGGCTGGCAGTATGTCGCGCTGGCCCTGGTGCTCGGCCACTTCGCGCTACCGTTTGCGCTGCTGCTCTCGCGGGATTTGAAGCGCAATTTCAAGCTCCTATCGACCATCACCATCTTTATCTTGTGCATGCGCGTGGTGGACATTTATTGGCAGGTGATGCCGGACGCTTCGAAGAGTTCCTTGGCATTGAGCTGGATGGATTTCGCGGCGCTCATCGGGCTGGGCGGCATCTGGCTGGGTTACTTCCTCATGCAACTGGAGAAGCGCCCGCTAATGCCGATCAACGCCGAAGACCTGGTGGAGACTTTGGAACATGGCCGATAAAAAGGACCTGCAACCCCGGCTGCCGGACCTGACCGATCCCGATCAGCGTCACGAAAAGCAGGACGTCAACATCTGGGCGATCGGCAAAGTGGGAATCGGCCTGATTCTCACCACCATCATCTCCCTGTTCCTGGTGCTTGGCGTATTCCGATACCTGGAACAGCAGGACGTGGCGAGCCAGCCTAAGCCTCCGGCCGGCGTGGAGGTGCAGCAAAACAAGCTGCCGCCCCAGCCGCGTCTGTTGGTGGATGAGCCACAAGATCTGCAGGAGGTGCGAACCTCCGAAGACCAGACTTTGGACACATATGGCTGGGCCGATCAGCAGCACTCGCATGTGCGGATTCCGATTGACAAGGCCATCGATCAACTGGTGCAGCGCGGTCTTCCGTCGCGGCCGGGCCTCGATCAGGGTGCGGCTGGCACCGTGAGCATTCCCACGGATAGTTCGCTGGGTCCCAAGATGCAACAGCCGGGCGGCCCGCTGGCGGGCCAGTTGGAAGGAAATCAGGGCAAGTAATGTTAGGCAAGGCAGTCATGATTCTGGCAGCGACGGCGGTGGCGGCGTGCGCGCAACCGGGCCAACCGGCGCCCATGCAGCAATCGCTGAGCATGAACGACCCGAATCTGAAGGTCAAGCTGCCGGCGGCGCTGCAGGGCGTGGGAATCCAGCAGAAACTGGATCAGCAAGTCCCGCTCAACCTGGAATTCCGGGATGAAGCCGGACGGCCGGTTCAACTGTCTTCTTTCTTCCATGGCAAGCCGGTGTTGCTGGCGCTGGTCTACTACCGCTGCCCCATGTTGTGCACGCAGATCCTCAATGGCGTGGCGAGCTCTCTGAAGGCTGTGTCATTCGACCCCGGGCAGGATTTTGAAGTCGTGAGCGTCAGCTTCGATCCCAAGGACACGCCCGAATTGGCAGGTTCGAAAAAACTGTCGTACCTGCGGCGCTATGGCCGGCCGGGTACGGCCAATGGCTGGCACTTTCTGACTGGCGATCCCGCCAACATCAAAGCTTTGACCGACTCCGTGGGCTTCCACTATAAGTACGATGCGGCGAGCGACCAGTTCGCGCACGCCAGCGGCATCATGATTCTGACGCCGGAAGGGCGCATCTCGCGCTATTTCTACGGCGTGGAATTTGCGCCGCGCGATGTGCGGCTGGGCCTGGTGGAGGCGTCCGCGAACAAAATCGGCAATCCCGTGGATGAAGCGTTGCTGTTCTGCTTTCACTACGATCCGAAGACTGGCAAATATGGCGCCATCGCCATCAACCTGTTGCGCGCGGCAGGCGGCGGGTTCGCCCTGATTGCCGGCGCTTTTCTATTTTTTGCGTGGCGGCGTGAGATTCGCGCCGGGCGGCGCACCTTAAGGCACGTTGGATAAAGTTTACGATGGGAACCCGATTACCTCTATTTCCGGAGCAAGCGTCCACGATCTCGGTCGAGGTCGATCACCTGCTGTATTACCTGATGGCGGTGTCGATCTTTTTCACGCTGCTGATTTTTGGGGCCATTCTCTATTTCGCCGTCAAGTACCGGCGCAAGTCGGATACCGAGATTCCCCCGTCGGTGCACACCGGCTTTGCCCTCGAAATCATCTGGTCGGTAATTCCCTTCGGGCTCACCATGATCATGTTCGGGTGGGGCGCCAGCATTTTCTTCCGCGAACGGCGGCCGCCGCAGGATTCCATGCAGATCTACGTGGTAGCCAAGCAGTGGATGTGGAAGCTGCAGCACACCGAAGGACAGCGCGAGATTAACGAGCTGCACATTCCCATCAACCGCCCGGTAGAGCTCATTATGACGTCCGAAGACGTCATCCACAGCTTCTTCGTGCCGGACTTTCGCACCAAGCAGGACGTGGTTCCGGGGCGCTATGAAACCAGTTGGTTCAACGCCACCAAGCCGGGCAAGTATCACCTGTTTTGCGCGGAATACTGTGGCACCAAACATTCGGGCATGATCGGCTGGGTGTACGCCATGGAGCCCAAGGATTACGAGGTGTGGCTGGCCGGCGGTCCCAAGGGCACCATGGTGGAAGCCGGCGCCAAGCTGTTTGAGGACCTGGCGTGCGTCAACTGCCACCATCCGGATGGCTCCGGCCGCGGTCCGTCGCTGGTGGGAGTTTTCGGTTCCACCGTGAAGTTGGTGGGCGGCGGCACCGTGAAGGCCGACGAAGCTTACATTCGCGAATCGATCCTCAATCCGGCTGCCAAAGTGGTGGAAGGGTATATGCCGGACATGCCCGTTTTTCAGGGCCTGGTCACCGAAGAGAACGTCGTGCAGTTGATTGAGTATGTGAAGTCTTTGACGCCACCGCGGCCGGCGGCGCCGAATGTAGCAGTGAGCTCTGCACCACCGAATCGATAGCCTATGAATACCGCAGTAGCAGTAGAGGAAAAAGAGAATTACCTGAATAACGGGTACGGCCTCAAGTCGTGGCTTCTCACGAAGGACCACAAGCGCATCGCCGTTTTGTACTTCATCACCATCTCCATCTTCTTCGCCATCGGAGGCACCTTCGCCAGCCTGATCCGCGCGGAACTGCTGACTCCACCGGGCGACCTGGTCAGCTCGGAGACGTACAACAAGCTCTTCACGATGCACGGCGTGATCATGGTGTTCTTCTTCCTGATTCCGTCGATTCCGGCCACCATGGGTAATTTCTTCCTGCCGATGATGATCGGCGCCCGCGATCTGGCGTTTCCACGCGTCAACCTGTTGAGCTGGTACCTTCTGATCGCCGGTGGCATCCTGGCGATTTATGCCATGATCGCCGGCGGTGTGGATACGGGTTGGACCTTCTACACGCCATACAGCACCACGTATTCAAACACGTACGTGATTACCACCGCGCTGGGTATCTTTGTGGCGGGGTTCTCGTCGATTCTCACAGGCCTCAATTTCATTGTCACCGTGCACCGCATGCGCGCGCCGGGCATGACCTGGTTCCGTATGCCCTTGTTCGTGTGGGCCAACTATGCCACGGGGCTCATCCAAGTTCTGGGCACGCCGGTCATCGCCGTGACCCTGGTGCTGGTGTTCTGCGAGCGCGTCTTCCACATCGGAATCTTCGATCCGCAACTGGGAGGCGATCCGATTCTCTTCCAGCACCTGTTCTGGTTCTACTCGCATCCCGCGGTTTACATCATGGTTCTGCCGGGCATGGGAGTCATCAGTGAGCTGATCTCCACTTTTTCTCGAAAAGCCGTGTTCGGATACGGATTCGTGGCATTCTCCAGTGTGGCGATCGCTGTCATTGGCTTTCTGGTCTGGGGTCACCACTTGTTTGTCAGCGGGCAGTCGCTGTACGCGGGCCTGGTGTTTTCGTTCCTGAGCTACTTCGTGGCCATCCCTTCGGCCATCAAGGTCTTTAACTGGACCGCTACCTTATATAAGGGATCCATCTCATTCGCCACGCCCATGCTGTACGCGTTCGGTTTCATCGGGCTGTTCACCATCGGTGGACTGACCGGCTTGTTTGTGGCTTCGCTGGGATTCGATGTCCATGTGACGGATACCTACTTCGTGATCGCGCATTTCCACTATGTGATGGTGGGCGGCACCATCATGGCCTACATGGGCGGGTTGCATTACTGGTGGCCGAAGATGACCGGGCGCATGTACCCGGAAGGCTGGGCGAAGCTTTCGGCGCTGATTATCTTCGTCGGCTTCAACTTCACCTTCTTCCCGCAGTTCATCCTGGGCTATGTCGGCATGCCGCGCCGCTACCACGCATATCCGGACGAGTATCAGGTTCTGCACGTACTTTCGACGGCTGGCGCCACCGTGCTGGCCTTGGGTTATCTCATGCCTGCGGTCTACTTTTTGTGGTCGCTGCGCTACGGCGAGATAGCCAGCGCCAATCCCTGGGGAGCTACCGGTCTGGAATGGCAGACGCCCTCTCCGCCGCCAACCCACAATTTCGAGCACATTCCGGTGGTCACGCATGACGCCTATGACTACACCACCGTGCCCCGGGAGGTAATGGAAGTTGGAAGATAGTCACGCTCAAGCCGAAACGCTTGCCCTGCGCGAGCAGTTCGATACCGAAGCACAGCAGAAGGACGCATCCACCTTGGGGATGTGGATCTTCCTCATCACCGAAATTATGTTCTTCGGTGGTATGTTCGCCGCATACACGATTTACCGTTCGGCTTACCCGACGGTCTTCGGAGTGGCGAGCTCCAGCCTGAACGTGACCATTGGCGCCATCAACACCTGCGTGCTGTTGCTCAGCAGCTTCACCATGGTGATGGCCGTTCGCGCCGGGCAGTTAGGCCAGCGCAACATGATCATCTTTTTCCTGATCATCACGCTGATTTTTGGATGCGTGTTCCTGGGAGTCAAGGCCTACGAGTGGACCGAGAAATACGAAGAGCATCATATGCCCGGGCAGATCGCTTTCCATCTGGATGGCACGCCGCTCCAGGGCCCCGCCAAGCTCTTCTTCTCGCTCTACTTTGCGATGACGGGGCTGCACGCGCTCCACATGGTGGTGGGAGTGGGAATCCTGACTTTCATTATCCTGGAGACTAAGAATGGAAAGTACTCGGCGGATTATTACACGCCGATCGATATCGCCGGACTGTACTGGCACTTCGTCGATATCGTTTGGATTTTCCTGTTCCCGCTGCTATATCTGATCGACCGCCATTTACCAAAATAGCCATGAGCCAACACGTACACGAACACATCGATTCCGTAGGGACCTACGTCGGTATCCTGGTACTGCTCCTGATCGCGACGGTGGCGACCACGCTGGTCTCGTTTATCGACCTGGGCAACTTCAGCGTGGTAGCCGCGCTGGCCATCGCTGTATGCAAGATGCTGCTGGTGGCGCTGTTCTTCATGCACGTGCGCCACAGCACCAAGCTGACGAAGTTGGTGATTGTGGGCGGTCTCATGTGGCTGGCGATTCTGCTACTGCTGACGCTCACGGACTTCGCCACGCGCGGCTGGACGGGCCCGGGAAGGTAGAGGCTAGGCCCGCGGCGAAGCTCAGTTTTTGGGCAAAATGGCCCAAAAACAGCACTTAAGTCTTTTGTTTCCGGGCGTAATTTGGCCAAATTGCCCAAATCGCAGATTGTTCCGCTGGCCCCACAGATCGTCGGCCCAAGGCGTAGCTGAGCGTCCGGCCTACGCTCGATCCCTCTCTGGCGTTCGGTTTCCTTCTGCCTGTCAGTTTCCGGTAATACCGAATAACGTTTTGTCGGCCAGTACCACATGCCCCAGCCAAGAGTGACCGTAGCAGTCGCGGTGGCCCCGCTCACGCATCCTTATCGGAAACGCACAAATATTTTGTGCTGAAAGATGTAGCCTTTTCTCGCGTCCGGTACATCCAAATATCCAAAAGATGAAACGACTCAGTTGGAGCTCTTTGTTTCTGTTCATGGTGGCTACTTGGCCCGCCGCCGCGCAAAGCTGGGATGCCAGCGGAAATGGATTGCTGAATGGCACGTACTACTTCCGCCAGGTCATGTGGCTCGGTGGGTTTAATTCTGCCAATGATCTTCAGGAAGCCATAGCGGTTTACGGCAACGTCGTTTTCGGTGGTAATGGAACCTATACTCTCACCGCAAAGGCTGCCGATACGGCCGAAAACACGGCGACATCGATTACTGGCAGCGGCACCTACACCATCGCCGCCAGCGGCTACGGTTACATGTCCACACCGCTCCGATTCGTTTACTCCCAATTCGAGGGCGATGAGATCAATTTGCTGGTATCCCCATCCAAAGTCGTGGTAGGGAGCACGACCGATAACAACACCGGTTATAATGACCTGTTCCTTGCAGCGCCGGCGCCCACATCGACACCTTCGTTGCAGGGCACATTTTCCGTTATCGGCGTAGGCATTCCCGCGCTGACCCTTGACTTGATCCACACGCGCGCTTACTCATTTACTATGACGGGCACCAGCAGCACAGTCACCACCACGACCTCACCGGGGCCCTCGGGTTGAACACCACAGCGATGACGCAGCCGGCTTTCTCCGGGGTGATGTATTCTGTGAGCGCAGACGCTGCGGCTGTGACATTCGGTAACGAGCTGACGGCCGCTAATCTCGATAGTAACCTGATGTCCGGCACCAAATACTTCTATTTCTCGCCCGATGGTAATTTCTTTTTCGGTGGCGATCCCGAGGATACCGACTTCATCGTCGGCGTGCGCCAGGGCTCCAACGATTCCTTCGCTGCGCAAATTCCGTACTACACAGGCGGTTTGTTTCAGGACGATTCCCAGTTCAGCAGTTGCGACTGTGTCTGGCTCAACAGCACCTACGGCGGATATGACATCCTCACAGATGCGAACAACGGGAAGATTCTGGCGCATCAGCGGTATAACGCGGTGGGCCCACCACGCGGCAGCTTCCTCCAAGATTACACTTACTCCGATCTGCTAAGCGTGTCGGGCAGCACGTACACGGATTTCTACAACGAATACTTCTTCGGCCCGGGTGGCACATTCGCGATCGGCTTTGCGAATGAGAGCTCCGGATTCCTAGGGATCGAGGTCCTGATGGAGGGGCCCGACTACACGTCGGCTCCCACTTCCGCGCCCTATATCTATCCGACCGGCATCGTGAACGCAGGCTCTTCCGTCCCCTTCACCGCGGAGTTGGTGCCCGGAGAATTCATCTCCATTTTTGGGGCCAACCTGGCAACCACAACTGCGACCGACCCCACTCTCCCCACCGGCTTGGGTGGCGTGCAAGTGCTGGTGAATGGAGCTCCGACGGACGTCAGTTACGTCAGCCCCGGCCAGGTCAACGCGGCGATCCCGCTGGGCATCGACACCGGCGTCGCCTCGATTCAGGTGGTCAACAGTTTGGGAACATCGAACACAGTAAGTAACTACGTGGGGGAGGCCCAACCCGGCATATTCAACAGTGTGACTTCCGCACCAGCCGTTTTCCACGGTAACAATACCATCGTCAGCGCTGCGAACCCAGCCGTGGTCGGTGAGGAATTGGCGGTTTATCTGACGGGCCTTGGCACGCTGGACTCCTCGGGTAACGCCACCAACCTCAGCTACATGTCAGTCGATTTCTCGGGCTTGACAGGTACCATTGACTACGCAGGCATTGAGCCGGGAACTCCACTCGCGGTCGGGGCCGGCTACCAGATGAACGTGACCGTGCCGAGCGGAACTAGTTCCGGGCTGAATTATCTGGGTATCGGAGGACCGGACAGCTACAACTACGAAGCGCTCATCTGCGTTACCAGTTGTGCTGACCCGTCGCTTCGAAGCAGAGTCCGCAGCCGGAGAGCTAAAACTACTCGATCCGCCGTGCGGCCTCGCTTCCCCGATTCGCCCAGGGTCGTCTTCCCGCGGCGCCCAGAAACACATCAACCTAATAACGGAGATCAACTAATTAATTAGTCAGGGATGCACACGCGTTAAGCAGCTTTTCAGCAAACCAGCCGAGGGCGGCACACCGCAGTTCGTCGATCGCTTCCGATACGCCACTTATCGTACCTGACACTGCGAAACATAGGAAAAGACGGCCTTGCCGGAGGCAGCATTGCCGCTACGATTCGATAAAGCTGTATGGGTCTACAAAGTGAAGGCGGTAAACGATATGGCTCTGCGATATCTGATCGATTCGCAACTACCCAAAAGAGCCATGAGCCAACAGCCTGCGGCCGCCGATTTCGCCACGCGCGGCTGCTGGGGTCTGGGCAGGTGGAGGAGTATCCGAAGGCCGTTGCCGATCACGCTGGCCTAGCCCTTTCGAGCCCAACGCTGCATGCAGACGCCGCCTTGACTCACACCATTCGTCCTGACAATATACAATGACGTGGTGCGGTAGGTTTTTCCTACAGCAGGCCGAAATTTGGCCGGCATGGTTCAACTTCAGGGAGTATTAAAGATGCGTTCCAGTAAAACGGTGAAGCGGATTTTGACGGCCTCCGCACTCGCATTGGCAGCGTGCAGCGCGATCTCCATCCAAGCCGCGGAACCGGACAACGGCGGACTCGATGTGGTGCAGGTTCGGCCGAATTTCTACATGATCGCCGGCGCCGGCGGAAATATCGGCGTGCAGATCGGCATCGATGGCGTGGTGCTGGTGGATGCAGGCACCGAAGGCGCATCCGATCGCGTTTTGGCGGCGATCCGGAAATTGACCCCGCTGCCCACCCGCTACATCATCGACACCGGCGCCGACGCCGACCACGTGGGCGGCAACGCCAAGTTGGCGAAGGCCGGACAAACCATTTTTATCATGCCGCTTGGCAATATCGGCTTGGTGAACTCCATGACCAACGGCGGCGCGGCCTCGATTATGGCGCATGACAGTGTCCTGCAACGCATGAGCGCGCCTACAGGCAAAGCGTCCGCTTACCCTGTGGAATCGTGGCCCACCGAAGCGTTCTACACCAAGACGCATTACATACGGATGAACGACGAGGCGATCGAGGTCCTTTACCAGCCTGCGGCTCGCGACAACGCCGACAGCTTCGTGTTCTTTCGCAGATCCGATGTGGTGGCCGCCGGAGACATCCTGGACACCACACGCTTTCCGAAGATCGATGTGGCGAAGGGCGGCAGCGTGCAAGGAGAGATTGAAGCCCTAAACCGGCTGATTGCCTTAGCGATTCCGTCGGGGCCCTTCATATACGAAGGGGTCGGAACGTACGTGATTCCAGGCCACGGCCGGCTCTGCGAGCAGTTGGATGTGGTGGACTACCGCGATATGGTGGTGGAGGTTCGCGACGCGGTTGCGGACATGATCAAGCAAGGGATGCCCCTCGATCAAATCAAAGCAGCGCATCCGGCCAGGCCCTATGAAACGGAATACGGTACCGAAGAGGGTTCCACCAGCGCGTTTGTCGAGGCTGTTTACAAGAGCCTGACTGCCAAGAAATAGCGCCGTGCCCACAGAAGAGAGAAGCCGCATGCGATATCGAATTTCAAACGGACTATTGACGCTGATTGCGGTGGCACTGCCGCTGGTTGCACAGCCTCCGGGAGGCGGGCGAGGTGGACCGCCGCAGACTCCGAAGGCCGCGGCGCCGATCGACTTAACCGGCTATTGGGTTTCGGTGGTGGACGAGGATTGGCGCTTCCGCATGGTGATGCCGCCGGCCGGCGATTACAACGGTGTGCCCATGACCGCCGAGGCCGTCAAAGTCGCCAACACTTGGGATCCGGCGAAGGACGAAGCGGCCGGGGATGTGTGCAAGGCCTTCGGAGCGCCGGCGTTGCTGCGTCAGCCGGAACACCTCCACTTCACCTGGCAGGATGACCGGACGTTGCGCCTGGACACCGATGCCGGAACGCAGACGCGTCTGTTTCATTTCGGCGATTGGAAGGCGCCGGCGGGTCCGCCCACCCTGCAGGGCGATTCGGTGGCCCAGTGGGAAATCACGCGCCAGCCTGGTAATCCGCCGCCTGACGCCAGTGCGCCGCCGCAAGGAAAAGGGACGCTGAAGGTCTCCACATCGCACCTGAAGGCCGGTTATCTGCGCAAGAACGGCGTTCCGTACAGCGAAAATGCGGCACTCACGGAATACTACGACATGATCAAGGAGCGGAACGGCGATCTGATGCTGGTAGTCCTGATCGTGGTGAACGACCCGCAGTATCTGCGCGAACCGTTTATTATCACTTCACACTTCAAGAAACAGGCCGGCGACGACGGGTGGAAACCCACACCGTGTTCCGCGAAATGGTAAGGAGAGGAATCCAAAATGACACGCAATCCAATCGGCCGCTATGTGGCGATGTTCCTGTGCCTGGGCTTTCCGGCGCTGGCGCAGATCGATCTCTCGGGATCCTGGGCTTCTAAGAACCACGAAGACCAACTGGAACGCGGCGCTGGTCCGAACCCCGACGATTTCGCGGGGATCCCCTTCAATGAATCCGGCCGCGCCAAGGCCCTGAGTTATTCGCAATCGCAAATCTCGATGCCGGAGCGCATCTGTGCCTTTTACTCGCAGTGGCACATGATGATCGGGACATTCGGCGTTAAGATCTGGAACGAAACCGATCCCGTTACGGGCAAGACCGTCGCATGGGTGATTGGCGCGTGGGAAGATCGCGCCCAGATGACCGTTTGGATGGACGGGCGTCCGCATCCCTCGAAGAATGCTCCCCACAGCCAGGCCGGTTTTACCACGGGCACTTGGGATGGCAATGTGCTGACGACTTACACCACGCACATGCTGACCGGGTACCTTCGCCGCAATGGCGCCATGACCAGCGACCAGGCCACCATCACAATCCATTTCATTCGGCACGGAGACATGCTGACGGCGGCGGCGCAGCTGGACGACCCCATTTACCTAACCGAGCCTTACTATATAACGCGGACATTTGTGAATACGACCGCGCTCATGAACACGGGCGGCCCGCCCTGCATTATTGGGGATGAGGGAGTGCCGGAGAGCTCGGTTCCACATTATCTTCCGGGGAAGAATCCATTCCTGGATGAGACGACCAAGCTCTACGGTATTCCCAGGGAAGCCGCATTAGGCGGACCGGAGACCATGTATCCGGCCTTCCGCGAAAAGATTAAGGATAAGTTCGTGATGCCGCCCAAGTGCTCGAAGAACTGCGGAACGCCGCCGCCTGGGGGGAATTAGGCGAGTCGGGCGTTTTGAGACATCGTTAAGCGTAAACCTAAGATACCTTTCTCCACGGTTCTCAAGGCTTTCCGGCGGCTGGTTTTCGCCAACTTTGATCATTAATCCGGCCTTTAGACTCATCGAAGCTCGCGCGCCAATTCATGCCCGCGCGACATTTTCCCCGAGGCGAGCGTGGGTACTGCGGTTCGATTGGTTTGAGGCGCACCAAGTGCCTCAGATCACTTCTGAGCGGGCCGTGGCAATAGTAGCATTCGTCTCCGTTCACAACTTCATCGGGTCTTAACATTTTCAAGGGCTCCCACAGATTTCATTATCCCAAAATGAAAAGTGCGCCATAATCCTGAAATCGAAGGCCAATTGATTGGCAGCGGCTCATGGTATCCTAAAACTGGGATGAGCCCCTGATGCGAAGACCGGCTCGCGGCGAAGAACCGCTGTATTGGGTGGGATCTTCTAAACGGGACTTGATGGGGTTTCCCGAAGCGGTCAAAGACGGTATTGGCACTGCCCTGAGCGTTGCCCAATTTGGCGGGAAACATCCTGCTGTGAAGCCTTGGAAGGGCGAGGGCCCCGGTGTAATGGAGGTCGTGGAAAACCACGAAGGAGACACGTTTCGTGCCGTCTACACGGTCCGTTTTCCTCGTGGAATATATGTGCTGCACTGTTTTCAGAAAAGGTCGCACAGTGGAATTCAGACGCCAAGACCGGATGTAGAACTTATCTCACAGCGTCTGAAACTGGCCAAACAGAACTATAAGGATCGACATGGCAAAACAAAGCGCGAAACGTAGCGAAAAAATTGTGAGGAGTTCGGGGAACGTGTTCGCCGACCTTGGCTTTGCGGATGCCGATGAACGGCAAACGAAGGTACGTCTGGCCGTCGCGATCAATGACTTGGTGCAACGGCGCGGGTTATCGCAGGGAAAAGCGGCTGAGCAGTTAGGCATCAACCAGCCTAAAGTCTCGGCACTCTCAAAATACCGGCTGGAAGGGTTCTCCGTGGAGCGCTTGATGCGGTTCCTCACCTCGCTCAATCAGGACATCGAGATTGTCATCCGGAATAAGCCACGGACCCGTCGCACGGGACGAGTTTTTGTGACTGCCGCCTGAGGGTTCCCTGCTGCGGTTGCTGGCACAACGGCACTCCAGTCTATCTGGCAGGAGCAGCCGGCGGAATTTTCTTCCGATACTCCGGATAAAGCGTCTCGGGCTTGCCAATGGAGGCGTCACGCGGGACGCCATACTTCGTGGTCATCTCATCGACGAAGGGATTCTTCTCGGGTAAGTAGTGCGGAGCCGTTTCCCCAACACTCCCTTCGTAGGCTGTGACGCACGGCGGCCCGATGGGAGACATCGGCGTTGCGCTCAGTTGAAAGCTTCTCGACAGGATCCATGGTTCGGCAAGGTAGATTGGATCCTCGATGATTACCATCGCAATCAGGATGTCGCCATGGCGGTAAAAGCGGGTCGTCATGGTCGCTTCATCGCTTGAGGGCGCACCGGTTTTTCGCAGGAACCCGGCCTTCATGTGGGTTGTGTAGGTGACCAGGGTGTTGCCTTCCCACTTACCGGTCGTGAACCCGCTGCGCGTGTGCTCGGCATATTGGGACGGATGAGGGCGGCCGTCCATCCAAATCGTCATTGGCGCCCGATCCTCCCACGCGCCGATGGTATAGGAGATCACGTTTCCTTTGAGCGGGTCTGTTTCGCTCCAGATCTTCAAACCAAACGGTCCCTGCACCACATAGAAGGCCGGCCACCCTTGGCACTGGCGTTCCACCATCGCCAGCTGCGACTCGGAGTAGCTCAGTGCTCGAATCCGCCCTTCCTCGTTCAGGGGGATGCCCGTGAAGTCGACCGGCAGCCCGTCACCCGTAAGGAACTCATTGCTTCGCGGCACCCATGAGCCGGTAATCTCCATTTGTGCGGCGACGGTGCGGCAGGCGATCAGGCAAAGGAGCACGGCGGCGAGCTTCGTAGCGGTGAGTTTCGTCGAGGTGGACTGGCTCATTTTGCGGTACACGGCGTTGGATCCCATTTCGAACCGTCAGCCTCCTTCTTGAATTGCGAGGTCACGATGTACAACCCCTGCAGGTACTGCGGATCATCGACAATCGTGGTCACCAGCAGCACCTGGCCTCCACCGGGGAGCGGGGCCATATCGAAGTATTCCGTTACGGCGGCGTTCTCGCTGTAAGGAGCACCATTCTTTCGCAAATATCCGGAGCGCATGTTGGTGGTTGCTACCTTCAGCGACGCCGGTTTTTGCCACTCTGCGTTGGAATAACCCTGCCACGTCCGCTCACCCGGCGGCGAAGGTGATGCGTTGAAATGAAAAAGGCGCGTCTGCATGCCGAAATCGCTGTCCACCCGCAGCGTGTTATCGTCCTGCCACGTAATGTGAAACCGCGACGGCATGCGCATGATCGCAGCGGCGCCATACGCCTTGCATTGAAGGCCCGAGGCTTCGTCGGCCGCTGGATCCCACGCATCCGCGATCTTCCGCGCCTGTTCGGTCAGGGGTACACGTGTGTAATCGCCTTTGGGGGGCGTGATCATCCGGAATCGCCAATCCTCGCTCACGTGAGCAACCCAATAACCCGTCAGATCCATTGGCGCGGATGTTTTTGGCGTACCTGCGGCGGCCGCTGGCGCGCGCTCCTGGCCGGCCGCGCGCTGCAGTAGGGCGACGGATGAGAGTGTGACGACTGTGGCGACGAGCAAGACTCTCATGGCGTTTTCCCACCGATGGTGCGGTACACTGCTTCGACGAAATCGTTGGTGGTCCAGGAACCGGTGTCCGACCCGTACCGGCGTATGTAGCCGCGGGCCGGGGAGGCCGCTTTAATCTGTTCCAACGTGAGGCCCTGCTTCGCCAAATCGCGGATGCGGTCGCGGATAATCGTCACCATGTCGCGGTATTCGACCACGTCGAGTTGATCGCAGATGCGGCCGTGGCCTGGAATGATCAGCGTGCCCTCCTCGCGGGATACGATCGGCACGGACGGGATGGCCGTATCGACGAGCTTCTGCAACGCTGCGATTTCGCCATGAATGCTGCCGCCCCTCGCGACATCGATTACCGGGAATCGCGTCGTGTCAAAGATGTCGCCCGCCACGACCACGTCGGAGCGGCGGAAGAAGACAATCGCATCGCCATCCGTGTGGGCTGCCGGCTGATGGAAGACTTCAATTCCCTCGCCGTTGAGGTACATGTACTTTCGCGGCTGATTGAACGTTTCGGTGGGCCACGCGCCAACCGGAAATCGGGAAGGCTGCCCGGCGGCGCCACTCATTCTCGTCAAGACCTGTTCGACGGAAAGTATGGACGCGCCTCCTCCCAGGAAATCGGCGCCGATACCGGCTCCGCCACCTTGTGTGAACAGCGTCTGCCCAGCTTTCGAGATGGCCTCGTTACCGCCCACATGATCCGGGTCGGCGCTGGTGTTGATCACGTAACGGATGGGTTGGGTCGTGACTTTCTTGATGGCAGCGACGACGGCGTCCGCGCTCGACGCTGAACCTGAATCGACCACCACGACCCCATCCACTCCGACCTGAAAGCCGATGTTGCCGCCGGCCCCCGCAATCATGTAGAAGTTCGGCCGCACTTGAAGCACTTCCAGATTCGTGCCTGGAGGCGGCTGCGCCACCAAACCAACGGCAGTGACTAGGGCGGCAGCCACTCTCGCGATTGTGCCCGGCACACGACGCATCGCGCGCGATCCTATCGGCCGACCTGTTCCGGAGGCATGCAACTGCATTATCTTATACCAGTCTGCCGTGCATGCGCAGCCGATGCTAGGTAACGCCGGCGGTCTTCGCCGCCGGTGACAAGGTTTGGCCGTTACTGAAGGATGCTTAACTCCTGCAGGCTGCCCTCGGACTTGGAATAGGCATTGGGATCGTGCTCGAGCGCCCCTTCCGGAAGCCATTCCCACAACAGACCCAAGTCTTTGCGCACGAGGTCCAGATAGAACTGGGGAAGCTCCGTGCTCTCCTGTTCAAAGTAGGCGAGAAATTGCGGGTCCTGGTCGAGCCGCCGGCGAACGTCCCGGTGATATTTGAGCCTTCCAAAACCCTCCGTGGAAACGGCACGGACGAGGTTCATGATCCGCGGGGTGAGCCCTGGTGTGGCGCGGCAGCGACGGAGAATCGTTTCCCAGGAGAAGGAATACCTGGTCAGATCGATGACGTGGTCATAGAAGTTGTGCCAGGAATAATTCCGGGGCCTGACGTTCATGGCCTGGTTGTTGTTCAGGAAATGGAACGGAAAGGGCAGCACCCGGTTGGCCCGCTGGTAATCCAGGTTGAGCGGTGCGGCGCGGCCGAAAGCCGTGAGCAGCGAATAGCCCGGAAATGCGCCCGGCGCCAGGTCCAGAAATCGTTTCGTGAGTTCAAATGGTTCGGGCCCTTCGTCGGTGTCGAGTCCCAGCACGAAGTTGGTCTGGATATAGGGTATGTAACGCAAAATCAAATTTACGTGGTCGGCAACCAGCCGGACCTTCTCCATCCCGTGTTGCGCGCCGGTCTTCGACTTGTTGCCCAAATCGAACCACGACTCGATGCCGGGCAGGAGGGCCTGGAAGCCATTGTGCTTGAGCCGTTTCAGGTGCGGTTCCGAAAGCAGCGACAGGCTGCTTTCGGCGATAAAGTCGATACTGCCCGGAGGAACGGCTCTTTCAATCACGTCCAGATAGTCATCGAATCGGACGCCGAAATTGGGATCGTGCCAGCCCACCATGGGACGCCGAAACTTCGTCAGCAGGAACCGGAGGTCTTCCTGAATCTCATGGAAGTCCATGGGCTGATAGGGCACCGACGCGTCGATGCAAAAACTGCACGTATACGGACAGCCCAGGCTGCCGAGCATGGGAACGAATTTAATGAGGGGCGCTTTCTTGAGAGTGGGCTCGATAAAGGGCCAGCGCTCGCGTACGCCGGGAAGGGTTTTCGGCTGCTGCCCGGCCACGATGTGCATGCCCACCGGCCGATGCTGGGAGCAGTCCTGCAAGACGTCGCAGAGAGTCTCTTTGTCGGTAAAGCCCAGGACGTAATCGAAGTACCGCCGGGCGTCTTCCGGGTAGCAACGGGCGTGAGGCCCCCCGATCACGGTGATGGCCCCCTTCGAGCGGAACAGGTTACTCAAGGCATACGCGGTATGAGCGGCCTCGGTAAACGCACCGATGAAGACCAGATCGACCTTGGACGGCAACTCCTCCAGCAGATCTTCCAGGCCGGTATAGCAGACGAAGTTAACGTCGTGCCCCTGCTCCTGACACCACACGGCGATGGCCTGCGGCATGATGCTGGCAAGGTTGGGATTCATGACGCGGGCATAGAGAGCTCGCGTAGGACCTCGAGACACAACGTCAATGATCCCGATTTTGAGTTTTCGCATGCGGAGACCGATTCACGGTTCCGTAGGTACTCATTCGAGTGTAGGCGATTTCAACACGCCGTGGGAATCTTTTGATCGGAAATCGAATCATCCCTCGCGGAGGCATTCGACGGGGTCCAGCGCGGCGGCGCGGCGCGCGGGCATCCAGGACGCAAGTGCCGCAACGATAAAGAAAAGTGCAGCCATCGCAGCGAATGTCGCCGGGTCGGTGGGTTTCACCTCGACCAGCATGCTCTTCAACGCCTGGGTTAATTCCAGGGCCGCGAAAAGCCCGATCGCAATGCCCACGGCGATCAGCCGGAGCCCGTAACCGATCACCAGACGGAACACGCGGGAAGGCGGTGCGCCGACGGCCATCCGAACCCCAATTTCCGCGGTGCGTTGCCGTACTACCGTGGAAAGCACGCCATAAAGTCCGACAGCCGCGAGCAGCGCCGCGATACCGGCGAAAATGCCAATGAGGAGGAGTGAAAACCGCGTGCCTGCCTGCGCCTTTCTGACCAGCGCATCCATGGGTTGCGCCCCGTCGACCAGCAGTTGAGAGCCGAGCTTCTGGATCTCGTCGCGAACCCGGCCTGCATAAGGGGCGGGATCACCGGCGGTGCGGACGGCCCACCAACCGGCGGCGCCGTGATTCATATAGCCATCGGTCAGGTAGAGCTGTTCGCGTCCGGGCGTGGCCAGAGAGACATTTCGCTGGTGCGCTACCACGCCAATGATCTCACCCCATTGAGCCTCAGGCGTGCGCACCCGAAAAAGGATCTGCTTCCCAATGGCGGATTGGAAGGGAAAGGCTTTGGATGCGAGAACCTGATCGACGATGAGCAGGCTGCGATCGGGCGTGTTATCGGCTTCGGTGAACGTGCGGCCGGCGATCAAGGGGGTATGCATGGCTTCGAAATAGCCGGGCAGCACGGCCTGCAGGTCGGTGGCCTGGAACTTGCTTGGATCCGTGAGCGCTTCGGCGGTTCCCCAGCGGACGGGGAAAAAACCTCCCGCCAGCGGCATGGGGCCAGTGGCGGTGACGGCGCGCACGCCCGGTATGGCGGCCAGGCGGTCGCGAAGCTGGCGCATGAACGCTTCGCGAGCGGGTGGCGTGGCGCCTGTGTTACCCAGCAACTGGAACGTGAGCAGGTGGTGCGGATCGAGCCCGACATCCACCCGCTGAATGGCCAGGAAACTCCGAAACATCAGGCCCGATCCGATGAGGAGCACGAAGCAAAGGGCTACCTCCAGGACCACCACGCCGCTCCGCAGCATCCCGCCGGCCAGGCCCGCGGTTCGCCCGCTGGCGCGCAGAATGCGCATGATGTCCGGCCGCACCGAGCGTAGGGCCGGCGCCAATCCGAAGATGGCCGCGGCCAGGAGGCCGGACAATATTGCGAACGCCAATACGGCCGGATCGATGTGGATCGAGCTGAGCCGCGGAACGTCTTCGGGCGCGATCACGAGCAGCTCATGGATACCGAACCAGGCCAGCCCGAGACCCAGCACGGTTCCGAAAGCCGCGATGACCAAAACTTCAGCCAGCACCTGGCGGACCAGTTGCCACCAGCCGCCGCCCAGGGCAATACGAACAGCGAGTTCGCGCTCCCGCAGCGAAGCCCGCACCAGCATCAGGTTCGCGACGTTGGCGCAGGCGATTAGCAGCAGAAAGATGACGGCGCCCATGAGCGCCAGGACGGCCGGCTGCACCTCGCGTACCAGGTGCTGCTTCATCGGCTCGATCCGGAGGTACTGGCCGGCGGTCCGGGCGATGGTATTGACCCGGCGCAGTTGCTCCGCGACCGTTTCGGCTTCGGACTGCGCGCGCTCGATGGTCACGCCCGGTTTCAACCTGCCGATCGCGCGCCACTGTACGTTGTTGCGGTTGGCCGTGTCATAAGGGATGCGCGCAGCGAACCAAATATCGGGGAATTGTTCGATGCCGGCTTCCGCCGGGAAAAGCAGCTCAAACCCCGGCGACAACACACCCACCACGATGGGGCTCGGACCTCCAGGCACTCGCAAAGTCTGGCCAATCGCCGCTCGATTGCCCCCGAAACGCCGCTCGAAGTATCCATAGCTCAGGATCACGGAGACGGGGGGTTGCGGCGGCGTCAGCGCGGCAGGCGCGGCTCCGCCTTGCGCGGCGGGCGGCTGCGGCAAACCATCGGAATCCTCGAAGTCCCGGCCGATTGCGACAGATGCGCCCATCAGGCGGAAAAAATTGGTGGAGACACGGGCGAAACGGACTTCCTCGGGAGTGCCATCCGCCTGGGGCGCGGGGCCGCGTCCCGTGAAAACGGCGGCGAAATCTTCGAAGGCAGTTTTTGCGCCGTTGCGCAGATCGAGAAAATCGGCGTTGGAAAGCGGAAAATCCCGGACGTTGCGTTGCCGCATGTCGCTGCATGCCAGAACCAAGCGGTCGGGCGCTTTATAAGGAAGCGGGTGCAGCAGCACAGTATTGGCAACGCTGAATATGGCACTGCTGGCGCCGATGCCGAGCGCGATTGTGATCACGGCAGTGATGGCGAATACGGGAGTCTTTCGCAGCATCCGGAACGCGTATCGCAGGTCTTTGGACAGCATTGCTTTCAGAATAGTTCAAACCGGCGGATGGATTTCAGATTGCCGCCGAGCACTTCACCCAGCATCGCAACACTTCCGCCACGCTCCACGCCTGTGCCACGCAGCCGCGCGGCGTATAGGGCGGCTCCGCGTCGAAGATCTCGTTTAGGGAACCGACGCAGGTTTGCTCCATCTGCGGCACCAGACCTTCGATCAGTTTGCGGGCGCCGGCCATATCTGCCGGATGCACCTTCAACCAGGCGTCCACATAGGGCCCGATCAGCCACGGCCAGACCGTGCCCTGGTGATAAGCGGCGTCGCGCGAGCGCAGATCGCCATAGTATTTCGGTTTATAGTCCGGATGACCGGGCGCGAGGGAGCGCAGCCCCACAGGCGTTAGCAGGCGCTCCGTCACCACGTCCATCACCGGTTGCCAGCGGGCGGGCTCGAGCACGGGATGATCGAGCGAGATCGCCAGCAGCTGGTTCGGGCGGCAGGCGTCGTCGTGGCCGCCGTCTTCGGCATCCACCACATCGTAAAGGTAGCCGCCTTGCTCGAACCAAAAGCGGCGGTTGAAGGAATCCCGCGCGCGCGCTGCCGTCTCGCCGATTTTACCGGCCCGGTCCTGGTCCCCTTCTTCGCGCAGCCATTGCTCCAGCAGGCGCAGGGCGTTGTACCAGAGCGCGTTGATCTCCACCGCTTTACCCCGGCGCGGTGTCACCACCCAATCGCCCACCTTGGCATCCATCCAGGTGAGCGCATAGCCATCTTGGCCCTGCCGCAGCAGGCCGTCGCGCGGATCCATGCCGATGCCGAAGCGCGTGCCGCAGATGTGATGCTCGACTATGTCCACCAGTTTGGGAAGAAGTTGGCGCAGAGTGCCGCGGTCGCCGGTGTGCTGGAGATAGCGGTGAATCGCATGGAAGAACCACAGCGTGGCATCCGCGGTATTGTACTGGCCTTCCTGTTCCCCTTCGGGAAAGAGGTTAGGGATCAGGCCATCGCGAATATAGTGGGAGAACGTGCGGAGGATCCAGCCGGCTTCCATTTTCCGCCCGGTGGCCAGCGTGAGACCTTCCAGGCTGATCATGGTATCGCGGCCCCAATCGGTGAACCAGTGATAGCCGGCGATCACGGTCCGCACTTCGTCGCCCGCGGCGTGCGCGCGTGCCGCATCCGCCACGCGTCCAGTGGGGGTAATCAGGAACTGATCCGCTGCCAGCACCAACTCCGCGGCCGGTCCAGTCTGAGCCGCCGGCGGCGCCGCGGAAAGCAACTGTCGGCGGCGATCCAGTTCGGCGTGGAGCGCGTTTTCGGGACTGAACGCGCGAATGGCTTCCCACTCTTCCGTGGAGGCGGTGAGAATGGTCCGATCGCCTTCGCCCAGATCGGTACGGAAATAGCCGGGGCTCCACAAGGAGCCTTCCCAATCGTAGCCGCGGCTGCGTTCGGTGGGGTAGGGAATCGAGCTGGTCTCCTTGCGGTCGAAGGTGAAGGCCGCGGACGGCCCGTACGCCAGAAGCCGGAGCGTGGGCAACTCCTTGTGCGAAGTGATTTCGAACTGATCTCCGCTGACAGTAAGAACGTACTGGCGCTCGTCGGCGCTGCTGACCGGCGCATCGTGCGGGCGGAAGTGGATGGCCGGACGCAGCCCCAGCCGCAGCCTGCCTGGGCCGTTAAGAAGGTGATACGTGATGTGGACCGTGTTCTGCCGGTATGGCAGCATCAGGCGTTTTTCGAGGACGAAGCCATCCACCTCATAGCGCCATACAGGCAGGCCGGCTTCCAGTCGAAACGCCGCCACAGGGATGATGTGTTCGGGAGCGATCCCGGCCAATTCTTCCGCCCCGGTGTACAACACTCGCCGGTCGGGAAGGCGCAGGCGCTCCGACAGACCGTTGAGCATCATGGTGCGGCCGAGTGGATTGGGAAGCGCCGCGATGAGCAACCCGTGATAGCGCCGCGTGATGGCCCCGGTCACCGTGCCCGAGGCGTATCCGCCCAGTCCGTTCGTGACTAGCCACTCCCGGCGCAGGCGCGTGTCGGATTCGGGATCGCGGTCAGCCATCGCTCGATGATCCCGGGCGCATCGCCACCGCAGCCTCTCCGGGAATGCGCCAGTTTTCCTCGCTATCGACGGGCGGTGTCCCGCTGCCGCCATACCGCGGATGTTCGCTCGACCATAACACTTCCCACACCTGGCCCGCGGGCGGCGCCAACAGCGGTTCGGGAGCGGGGTGGAAATGGAGATCCATGCCGAGATTAACCAGAAGCAGACGGTCTTCTCCGCCGGCCGAGAAGTAGCGCAGCACCAACGCCTTGTCCGAGAGCACGGCGCCATCCACCGCTCCACGCTTTTGCATACGGAACACGGGGTCTTCGCGGCGGAGTTTCAACAGGTCCTTATGCAGGTTGTAAACGGGCGCGTGGCTCTCGCGCTCACTGAAGTCGAGCTTGCAGCGTTCGAAGTTGGCGGGGTCACCGGGGTCGATCAGATAATCGCCCATTTCCTCTTGGGCCAGGCTGGGGAACTGCGACAGAAAGTGCGCGCGGCCCTCGCGGACCAGCTTGCCGAGCCCCGGGTTATGATCCGCGAAGAAATAGAATGGGCTGGACGCTCCGAATTCCTGGCCCTGAAAGAGCATCGGAGTGCCGGGGGCGAGCAGCAGCAGCGCGGTCATCGCGCGGTACCGGCCCGGACTGCTGAGCTGCTCCAGGCGATCGCCGGTGGCGGAGTTCGAAATCTGATCGTGGTTCTGAAGATAGAGGACGAACTGCGGCGGATCGAGGTCCAGGGCTGGGGTACCGCGCCGCTTCTTCTGCCATTGATAGCGCTGCCCCTGAAATAAGTAGCCGTACTTTATGGCGGAAAGGAACTCTTGCGGTTGGCCGTGGTAATCGGAGTAGTAAGCTTCGTTGTGGCCCGTCAGGGCGACTCGCGCGCTATGATGAAAATCATCGTTCCATAGGGCGTCGATGCCGAACCCGCCGCGTTCTGCGGACCGCGCCAGCCTGGTTTCCTGTGCTTCATTCTCCGCCACAATGAGGATCTCGCGCCCATGGGCGCCTTGGCGGGCCGCCTTGGTAAGCGCCGCCATGATGTTTTCAGCCGATGCGTCGTGGATCGCGTGGGTAGCATCCAGGCGCAGGCCGTCGAGGTGATACTCCTCGATCCAGTAGCGCGCGTTGGTGATCACCCACTCGCGTACGCCACAGGAATTCTCTCCGTCATAATTGATGGCTTCACCCCATTCATTCCCGTACCGGTCAGTAAAGTAGTCCTCGGAAAACTGGCGGAGGTAGTTGCCATCCGGCCCCACGTGGTTGTAGACCACGTCGAGTATGACGCCGATTCCCAGGCGGTGCGCATCATCGATCAGACGGCGGAAATCATCCGGCTGACCATAGATGGCAACCGGGGCGAAGAGACCGACGCCATCATAACCCCAACCGAACCTACCGGGGAAGTCCGCCACCGGCATGATTTCGATGACGGTGATCCCGGCATCTGCCAGTTCCGGCAGCTCACGGCGCGCCGCATCGAAGGTGCCTTCGCGCGTGAACGTGCCGATGTGCATCTCGTAGATGACTTGTCCTTCGAGCGGAACGCCGTGCCAATTGCCGTCGGTCCAGCGGAACTTCAGCGGGTCGACGACTTGAGACGGGCCGTGAGGACCTTCCGGCTGGAAGCGGGAAGCGGGATCGGGAAACGCCTCGCCCCCATCCAGGCGGAAGCGGTAGCGTGAGCCGTCGGCGGCTTGCGCAATCAGGCCGGAATGATAGCCGCTGGGCTCGCGTTCGAGCTCGTAACCCCCGCTCCCTAATGGTCGCGGTTCGGTATCGGATTCCAATAACACCTCGACGGTCTTTCGCCGCGGCGCCCACACACGGAAGTGAACGCCCTCCGGCCCGGTTTCGGCTCCGATCGGATATCGTCGCGGCATCAGTCGGTGAGCTCTCGCAAAACCGCGCTGGTGCGCGCCGCTAACTCATAGAAGTCGCCGGGCCCGATAGGAGGCTTGCCGGTTCCCGCGGGGTCGGCCGAATCGAGCACCACTTGCCAGGCTGCACCCTCGCGGCGCGGCATGTAAAACTGGATCGGTTCGTGATGCGGATTGAACATGATCAGGAAGGTCTCATCGCGGATCGGCTCTCCCACGCCATTTACATCGTCCAGTGTGCGACCGTTCAACTGCACACCGATGCAACGAACCCAGCCGGCGTTCCACTCTTCCACGGTCATCTCTCCTCCATCGGGCCGCAACCAGGTGATGTCCGGCTCACAGTGCCCATTGACCGGGCGCTGGGACTGCCCCGGGTTGATATTCCGGTCCTGGAAGAATTTACGGCGGTGCAAATTGGGATGCTGGCGGCGGAGCTCCACCAGCTTGCGCGTGAATTCGAGGAGCGACTTGCGGCGGTCCGTGAGATTCCAGTTATACCAACTGACCTCATTGTCCTGCGCATACCCGTTGTTGTTACCCTTCTGCGTGCGCCCGATCTCGTCGCCGCCACAAATCATCGGTACTCCCTGCGAACACAGCAGCGTCAACAGGAAATTGCGCTTCTGCCGTTCGCGCATTTCGATGATCTCGGGATCTGCTGTGTCGCCTTCCTCGCCGCAGTTCCAGGAATAATTATCGTTGGTCCCGTCGCGATTGTCTTCGCCGTTGGCTTCGTTGTGTTTGCCGTTGTAACTCACCAGGTCGCGCATGGTGAACCCATCGTGGGCGGTGACAAAGTTGATACTGGCGGTGGGATGGCGGCTATCGCGCTGATATAGGTCGCTCGAACCGGTCAGGCGATAGCCGAGCTCAGCCAACTGCCCATCGTCGCCCTTCCAGTAACGGCGCACTCCGTCGCGATAACGGCCATTCCACTCGGCCCACAAGGGTGGAAATTTTCCAACCTGATAGCCGCCTTCGCCGACGTCCCACGGTTCGGCGATCAGCTTGACCTGGGAAACCACGGGGTCCTGGTTGATGATGTCGAAGAAGGCCGAGAGCCGGTCCACTTCGTGTAACTCGCGGGCCAGGGCGGCGGCCAGGTCGAAGCGGAAACCATCCACATGCATTTCCTGCACCCAATAGCGCAGGCTGTCCATCACCAGCTTCAAGACTTGCGGATGGCGCACGTTCAGCGTATTGCCGGTCCCGGTGTAGTCCGTGTAAAAGCGCGGCTGGTCGGGCTTGAGCCGGTAGTAGGTAGAGTTATCGATGCCCTTGAAGCTGAGGGTGGGGCCCATTTGATTGCCCTCGGCCGTATGGTTGTACACCACGTCGAGGATCACTTCGATGCCCGCGCGGTGCAACGCTTTCACCATCTGCTTGAATTCGCCGATCTGTTCCCCGCGGTCGCCCGCCGCACTGTAGCGCACCTCCGGTGAGAAGAAGTTGATCGAGTTGTAGCCCCAATAGTTGCGCAGGCCTTGATCGAGCAGATGCTTGTCATCTACAAACTCATGGACCGGCATCAACTCGACGGCGGTAATCCCGAGTTTTTTCAAATATTCGATGGCCACCGGATGGGCCAGCCCGGCGTACGTCCCGCGTAGCTCCTCGGGAATCTCCAGGTGCGACGCCGTGAATCCTTTCACGTGGACTTCGTAGAGGATGGAGTCGTGCAGTGGCCTTAGCGGCGGCCGGTCGTTTTCCCAATCGAAATGGGAGGTGGTAACCACGCATTTCGGAACGCCCCAGGCATCATCGGTTTCGTCGCGGGATAGGTCCTGGGCCGGATCGTCCAACTTGTATCCAAAGACTCCGGCATCCCAGTTGAGCGAGCCCGCCATGGCCCGCGAATAGGGATCGATCAGCAGCTTGGCCGGATTGAAGCGCTCTCCGCGCAGCGCATCGAATGGGCCGTGCACCCGGTATCCGTACAACTGTCCCAGCTTGACGCCGGGCAGGTAGCAATGCCATACGTAGCCGGTGGATTCCCGTATGGCGACGACCTCGAAATTCTTGGAATCCACCTCATCGAACAGACATAAATCCACCGCCGTTGCCTTCTCGGAATAGAGCGAGAAATTGACACCCGTTCCATCCCAGGTCGCGCCTTGGGGGTAAGGCTTACCGGGCAAAATGCTTCTGGGCATAACTGGCGCGGGAGTCGTTGCAAGCGGTCTTCCAAGCCGCTGATGGCGCGCCCGCTTCCAGTCATGTTCGATACGTTTCCCTACTTTTCCACGATGTCCGACTTCATGGGACCGAGTACGCCCAGAAGAGCGTTCTTGTCCGATTCTTTCACATGGAACTTATCCAAAGCGCCCACCAGGTCTTCCACCAGCGCGTTGAAATCGGCGCTGCTAATGCCCATTCCGGCGTGGGCATCTTTCATGTTCTTGCCGGTGTACTTGCAAGGACCGCCGGCGGCCTCGCAGATCTGGTCGACGAGTTTCATCTTGAAGGCGGCCAGGCGCTGCGGATCCGAAGCGGTCTGTTTGAAGTAGCGGTTAATGCGGCTGTCACCCGCCACGCGGCCGACGAACTCGTCGACTACGGCGACGATGGCTTTCTTGCCGCCCAGGCTTTTGTAAAGGGAATCGTTGGCCTTGGCGGAGACAGAGGAAGCGGCGCCGAAGGCCAACAGGCCGGCGCAAAACACACGAAGAGCATAGCTATGCATATGGTTTCTCTTTCTGGATTTGGATTCCGCTCAAGGGCGGTTCAATGAAGAATACGTAGGAAGCCGGGGTTTGGATGTCGTAGCACAGGCCTCCTGGCCTGTGTCTGGTTTTCGGTCGAGAAAAACCCGACACAGGCCAGGAGGCCTGTGCTACGGGACTTTCTGTTCCGCCAAGGCAATCCGGGTTTGCGCGCGTTGCAGAGCAGCCAGCGCTACGGCGCCGTCAAAGCCGGGATTTAACACCTGCTCCAGCGCGCGCCGTTGCGCGTTTCGGGCGCGTTCCACGTCGATCTCATCGGCGCGTTCCGCGGCGTCCGCCAGCACACGCACATGGTCTTCCAGCACCTCCAGAAAACCGCCGTGCACCGCCAGATAACGACGCTCGCCGCGCACCATGTAGGCCAGAAAGCCGGTGCCCAATTCTCCCAGCAGAGGCGCGTGGCCGGGCAGAATTCCCACGTAGCCATCCTTGCAGGGAATCTGCGCCTCGCTCACCTGCTCGTGCACGCGCGGGCGCTCGGGAGTTACCAGTTCCAGGTCCAAAGTGTCTGCCATCGTGGTTCCGCGTCAGGCCCTCTTCAGGGCTTCGTTGCGCTGCAGCACTTCTTCGATGGTCCCTTGCATGTAGAACGCCTGCTCGGGAACGTCGTCGTGCTTGCCCTCCGCCACTTCGCGAAAACCTTTGATGGTGTCCGCCAGTTTCACGTATTTGCCGGGAATACCGGTGAACTGCTCGGCCACGTGGAACGGTTGCGACAGGAAGCGCTGGATCTTGCGCGCCCGCGCCACCGTCAGCTTGTCCTCGTCGGAAAGCTCATCAATGCCCAGAATCGCGATGATGTCCTGCAAATCCTTGTACCGCTGGAGGACGCCCTTCACCAGTTGAGCCGTGTCGTAGTGATCGGCGCCGATGATGATGGGGTCCAGAATGCGTGAGGTTGAAGCCAGCGGGTCCACCGCGGGGTAAATGCCCAAAGCCGCGATGTCGCGCGAAAGGTTGGTGGTGGCATCCAGGTGCGCGAAGGCCGTGGCTGGGGCCGGGTCTGTGTAATCGTCGGCCGGCACATAGATGGCTTGCACCGAAGTGATGGAGCCCTTCTTGGTAGAGGTGATGCGTTCCTGCAGTTCGCCCATCTCGGTGGCCAGGTTCGGCTGGTAGCCTACGGCCGAGGGCATGCGGCCGAGCAGCGCCGAAACTTCCGAACCGGCCTGCGTGAAGCGGAAAATGTTGTCGATGAAGAGCAGCACGTCCTGGCCTTCTTCATCGCGGAAGTATTCCGCCACCGTCAGGCCCGTCAGCCCCACACGCAAGCGGGCCCCGGGCGGCTCGGTCATCTGGCCATAGATCAGGGCGCACTTGGACTTGTGAAAATCGTGCGGGTCGATGACGCCGCTTTCCTGCATTTCCGTCCACAGGTCGTTGCCTTCGCGCGTACGCTCACCCACTCCGGCGAACACCGACACGCCGCCGTGTTTCTGGGCGATGTTGTTGATCAGCTCCATGATGATGACGGTCTTGCCCACGCCCGCGCCGCCGAACAGGCCGATCTTTCCGCCGCGCAAGTAAGGCTCAAGCAGATCGATGACCTTGATGCCGGTTTCAAACATCTCCAGACGGGTGGACTGGTCTTCGAACGACGGCGGCTGGCGGTGAATGGGGTAATGTTGCTTGGCATTGACCGGGCCCATCTGGTCCACCGGCTCGCCGATCACGTTGAGCACGCGGCCCAGCGTCTCCGGACCGACCGGCACCTCCACAGGGTGCCCCAGGCTGATGGCATTCATGCCGCGCACCAGCCCCTCGGTGGGTTGCAGCGCAATGGTGCGCACGCGGCCCTCGCCAATGTGCTGCTCCGCTTCGCAGATGATGTCGATGGGGTTGGGAACGTCAAAGCCTTCGCTGGTGATCCGGATGGCGGTGTGAATCAAGGGGATCTGCCCCTCGGCGAACTGGCAGTCCACGGCCGGTCCGGCCACCTGGACTACTTTTCCCACTACAGCTCCATTAGTGCTTGTTGCCATATGTCCTTAACTCGCGGCAGCGCCGCTGACCACTTCGATAATTTCCTTGGTAATGCTGGCCTGGCGCACGCGATTCATGTGCAGCGTGAGCTTCTCGATCATGTCCGCGGCGTTGGATGTGGCCGCTTCCATCGCTGTCATGCGCGCCGCGTGCTCCGAGGCGACGGATTCCAACAGAGCGCGGTAGAACGCCATCTCCACGTACCGCGGCAGAAGCGCCTCAAACATTTGCGCGGGCGGCTGATCGAAGATATAGTCCACCGGCGTGGCCCGTTCCGGGACTTCTACCGGCAGCACGCGCGTGAGGGTGAGCTTCTGCGCCACCATGCTTTTGAACTCGTTGTAGATCAGGTAGACCGCATCGATTTCGGCGTTGCGGTACCGTTCCATGGCCTTTTGCGCGATGGGCGCGGTCTGTTCGTAGGCCGGTTTGGCGGCCAGGTTAATATAGTCGCCGGAGATGCGCGCCGCGCGCTTGCGGAAGAAGTCGCGCCCCTTGCGGCCGATCAGCTCCAGCGTGACCTCGGCATCGCGATGCTCGGCGATGAAGCGCTGCGCGCCTTTGATCAGGTTGCTGTTGAAGGCGCCCGCCAGGCCCTTATCGCTGGTGACCAGGACCAGCAGGATTTTCTGCTGCGGCCTCTGTGCCACCAGCGGATTCGAGCCCGCATCCGGGTCCACCGCCGCCGCCGCCGCCACGTTGGCCAGAACCTTTGCCATCAGCGCGGAATACGGGCGGGCTGCAATCACACGGTCCTGCGCACGCCGCAACTTCGCCGCCGAAACCATTTTCATGGCCTTGGTGATTTGCTGCGTGTTCTTCACCGAGCGGATGCGCCGCCGGATATCAATCAGACTAGGCATTCACTTTGCCTGCGGTGGGGCGGCGGGCTGCTCGGCCACGAACCGCGCCTTGAATTCCTCGATCGCGGCTTTCATCTTGGTGCGAAGCGTATCGTCGAGCGCCTTCTTCTCGCGAATTTCATTAAAGATGTCGCGGTGCGCGTTGTCGATGAAGCGATAGAATTCCTCTTCGAACTTGCGGCACTGCTCCACCGGCAGATTGTCCAGGTAGCCCTGCGTGGCGGTGAAAATAATCATGACTTCCCGTTCCACCGGCAAAGGCTGATACTGGCCCTGCTTCAGAATCTCCATCAAGTGCTTGCCGCGATTGAGCTGATCCATCGAGGACTTGTCCAGGTCCGAACCGAATTGCGCGAAGGCGGCTAGTTCGCGGTACTGCGCCAGGTCCAAACGCAATGTGCCGGCGATCGATTTCATCGCTTTGGTCTGGGCGTTGCCACCCACGCGGCTCACCGAAATGCCCACGTTGATGGCAGGCCGCTGGCCGGAGTTGAACAGGTCGGCTTCGAGGAAGATCTGGCCGTCGGTAATCGAAATGACGTTGGTGGGAATGTACGCCGAAATGTCGCCCGCTTGCGTTTCGATAAACGGAAGCGCAGTCAAGGAACCGCCGCCCAGCTCCTTGTTGAGTTTGGCGGCGCGCTCCAGCAAGCGACTGTGCAAGTAAAACACGTCCCCTGGAAATGCTTCGCGCCCCGGCGGGCGGCGCAACAGCAACGAGATCTCACGATACGCGGCGGCGTGCTTGGAAAGATCGTCGTAGATGCACAGCACGTGCTTGCCGCGGTCGCGGAAATATTCGCCCATGGAGCAGCCTGAGAATGGCGCCAGGTATTGCATGGGCGCCGGGTCCGATGCCGATGCCGACACCACGAAGGTGTACTCCATGGCGCCGTGATCTTCCAGCGTTTTCACAACCTGGGCCACGGTGGATTGCTTCTGCCCGATGGCGACATAGATACAGATCATGTCGCCGCCCTTCTGGTTGATGATGGTATCGAGGGCGATGGCGGTCTTGCCGGTCTGCCGGTCGCCAATGATCAGTTCGCGCTGGCCGCGGCCGATGGGAATCATGCCGTCGATGGCCTTGATGCCCGTCTGCATCGGCTCCTTCACGCCCTGGCGATCCACCACTCCGGGGGCCAGGCGCTCGACGGGATTGAACTCCGTGGTGTGGACGGGGCCCTTGCCATCCAGAGGCACACCCAGCGCGTTGACTACCCGCCCGATCAGCGCATCGCCCACCGGGACGGACATGATGCGGCGGGTACGCTTGACCTCATCGCCTTCCTTGATTTCCGTGTAGTCGCCCAGCAGCACCGCGCCCACCTGGTCTTCTTCCAGGTTCATAGCGATACCGGCGACGTCGTGCCCGAACTCGATCAACTCTCCCGCCATGACCTTCTCCAGGCCATGTATGCGGGCAATACCATCGCCTACGGAGATGACTGCGCCGACCTCCGACACGTCGATCGCTCGTTCGTAGTTCTCAATCTCCTGGCGGAGAATACTGGTAATTTCATCCGCTCGAATCGAAGCCATAAATCCTTTCCGTTACGCTTAATCTTCCGCGGCCAGGCGGCGCTCCAGCCCGTGGAGCCGGCTGCGCAGGGAGCCGTCGTACACCGTGGAGCCGAGCCGCGCCACCACCCCACCGATGAGCGACTGATCCACGCTGAAGCGCATGCGTATCCGCTTGCCGGTCAAACGCTCGAGCCTCCTATTGAGGGTGGATCGTTGCGCCTCACTCAGCTCGGCGGCCGAAGAAACCTCGGCGCGCGCGAACCCCAAACGCTGATCCATTACCAACTCGAAGGCCGGCAGAATCTGCGGCACCTCGGCGATGCGCCGGTGGTCAATCAGGACAAAAAGAAAATTGCGGATAATGCGGGACAGCCCCAGTTGATCGGCTATCCGGCCCACTACAGCCCTCTTCCGGCTAACCGGGACGGATGGTGAAATCAGAGCGTTGCGCAGCTCCGCCGAGGAAGCGAGTGCGGCATCGATCGCGCGCAAGTCCTCCAGCGCCACCTCCGGCCGAATAACGGAAGCGCTTCCGGTGACCACATCCGCAAGGGCTTCGACGTATCGCGATATTACGGCAGAAAGAGTCATCAGTGTTGCGTGGGCGTGGCCGCCGAAGAGAGGCCATCGACATCCCGGACAAAGCCGCGTATCAGGGCTGCCTGCGTGTCGGGAGTCATGCGGGACCGGAGTTTCTGCTCCGCCAACTCGATCGCCAATTCCGCTGCATATTGCTTCAGTTCCGCGCGCGCGGTCTTGCCCGCGGCGGCGATTTCCTGTTCGGCGTGGGCGCGCACCTTCGCGATTTCCAAAGGAGTCTGCTGCCGGATCCGCTCCTTCTCCGCCTCACCCTCCTTCTGCGCTCCGGCTCGCAGCGCCGCGATCTCGGATTCCAGGCCGGCGAGCCGGCGATCTACTTCAGCGGCGCGCCGTTCCGCGTCCTGCCGGACCTCCTCAGCCTGGACGATGTCTTCGCGAATCTTGCGCGAACGGTCCGCCAAGAACGGACCTCCATACTTTCGAATCAGGTATCCGAGTCCACCCGCCAGGATCAGGAAGTTGGCCCACTTGAGCTCCAACTCGTACCTTTCCGAGAAGGACTCGGGCTTCTTACCCTGCTCGCCCTCTTGAGCGAAGGCGGCCAAAAAAATCCCGCTAAAGCAAAGAAGGAGAAATGAGCGAATTCCGCGCTTCATGCCGCGCTCCGCCGCAGTATGGATTCTGCGATCTGATTAGCCAGCAGTTCGCTTTCGCGCGCCAATCCGGCTTTGGCGCCTTGTACGTCCTTCGCCAGGTCGGCCTTGGCCTGTGCGACTAGCGCCTCCGCCTGCTTACGGGCGGCCAGCAGTTCCTCGGCCTGCTGCTCTTGCAGTTGCTTATGCAGCTGCTCCTGGACATGGTAGACTTCGGCCTTGGCGGCGCGTATGGCAGCCTCGAATTCGGCTGTTTTGGCCGACGCACGCGCCAGGCTCTCATCGGCCAGTTTGCGCGCGCCCTCGGTAGCTTCGTAGCGTTTTTGGAGTACCCGCTGCATCGGGCCGAAGAAAACACTCTTCAGGTAGAAATGCAGGAAGATGACGAGCAAAAACGTGGGCACGGCTCGTAGCAGAATCCCGCCCAGGTCGCGCAGTATAGCATCCATGTCTTATATAAAAAAGAGGAGAGATGGCGACTTACGTGAAATGTCTTTAAGAATGTTAGGGTAACATTCTGCGGAAGGGTCAGTCAACCGCGTGAGAGGCTGGTTGGAAAGCCATGGATGAGCTGGTGCAAATCGTCGATCGGGTCATGGCGGAAGCGGTGCGCAAGAGCGGATCGTGGCTCGCCTGCCGCATCGGTTGCCATGAGTGTTGCCTCGGCCCATTTTCCATTACACAGCTCGACGGGTTGCGTTTGCGCGCGGGACTGGCCGAGCTCCGGACCAGCGAACCTGTGCGCGCCGCGCGCGTTCTCGACCGTGCCCGCGCCTACGTGGAAACCGACGACGAGCCCTGTCCGGCCCTCGATCCCGAAACCGGCGCTTGCGATCTCTATGCCGCGCGTCCCATCACCTGCCGGATGTTCGGCCCGGCCGTGCGCCAGCATGGTGGGCAATCTCTGGGGGTCTGCGAGTTGTGCTTCCGCGGCGCAACCGATGAGGAGATCGCCGCCTGCGCCGTGGAGGTCGATCCGGATAACTTGGAAGCCGTGCTGCTGCGTGAACTGGAGAGAACCACCGGTGCGTGCGGGGACACCACCGTGGCCTTTGCGCTGGCGAGATACGATCTCTAACAGATTCCCAAAGACCGGACACCGGCACGAATGCCGGTGCCACTCTTCGTGGCACAGGCCTCCTGGCCTGTGTCCGGTTTATCCCGCCGGTGTACTCGCTAAAACTGCAACAACTCCACCTCCCCTGCATCTTAAACTCAAGGCTTAATGCCGTCATCCGAAACATATCGGCAAGTGAATCCCTGGCTCGTCGCCACCGCTGTGATGTTTGGCACCTTCATGGAAGTGCTCGACACCACCGTGGTCAATGTGTCGCTGCCGCACATCGCGGGCAGCCTCTCAGCCAGCGTGGATGAAGCCGCCTGGGCGCTCACATCCTACCTGGTGGCCAACGCCGTCGTGCTGCCCATGACCGGCTGGCTGGCCAGCTTCTTCGGCCGCAAGCGGACGCTGCTTACCGCCGTCTTCGGCTTCACCGCCGCGTCCTTTCTTTGCGGCCTGGCCCCCAGCCTGAAATTTCTGATCGTCTGCAGAATCATCCAGGGCGCCACCGGCGGGTGTTTGCAGCCGCTGTCGCAAGCCGTCATGCTGGAAGCGTTTCGGCCCGAGGATCGCGGCAAAGCCATGGCCTTCTGGGGGCTGGGCATCGTAGTGGCGCCCATGTTGGGCCCGGTTCTGGGCGGTTGGCTCACCGACAACTACAGTTGGCGCTGGGTCTTCTACATCAACATTCCGGTCGGCCTGGCATCGGTGATCATGACCCGGCTGTTCATCTTCGATCCTCCCTACTTGCGCCGTATCAGCCGCGGCATCGATTTCTGGGGCATCGGCCTCCTCACGCTAGGGGTAGGAGCTCTGCAGGTAGTGCTCGATAAGGGGCAGGAGGTGGATTGGTTCGCGTCACATTGGATCACCATCCTGGTCTTCGTTTCGGCCGCTGCGATGGTCATCTTCGTCGTTCACGAGCTGCGATCCCACAATCCTGTGGTACACCTCAGCGTGTTCCGGTCGCAAACCTACAGCGCCGGTGTAGCCGTGATGACCATGATGGGGTTTGTGCTCTACGGCAGCATGCTCTTGCTTCCGGTCTTCCTGCAGACGCTGCTCGGTTACTCGGCGCTCGAAGCCGGAGTCGCCATGGCGCCGCGCGGTTTGGGCTCGTTTCTGATCATGCCGCTGGTCGGCACCGTGTTGACCCGGTTCGATCCCCGCAAAGTGCTGGCGGTCGGGCTGGTGGGGGCGTCCTGGTCCCTGTATTCCCTTTCGAAACTCAATCTGCAGGCGGGTTACTGGGACATCTTCTGGCCGCAATTCATCCAAGGGGCCACCATTGCGATCCTGTTCGTGCCTCTCACCACCGCCACCATGGGCCCCATTGCGCGCGAGGAAATGGGCAATGCCACCAGCCTGTTCAATCTCATGCGCAATATCGGCGGCAGCATCGGTATCGCCTCCGCTACCACATACCTGTTCCGCCGCCAGCAGTTTCACACGAATGTGCTCACCGCACACGTGAATGCCTCTAACGCGCAGACACAGATGACCCTGAACGGACTGCAGGCGACCCTGATGGCACACGGCGCCAACTCCCAAGCCGCCGCGCAGCAGGCTTATGGCGCGGTTTGGGGTATGGTGCTGCGCCAGGCTTCGATGATCTCGTTCGTCGACACGTTCCGCGCCATGGCGCTGGTATTTCTGCTGGTTCTGCCGCTGGTGTTGATCATGCGAAGACCCAAGAACAAGGGCAGCGTGGCCTTGCATTAGGCATGTGGAATCGGCGTCGTTTTTTACTCTTGTCAGTTTCCGCTAACGCCACTTATCGGCCGCAATCGTATGGTCGGCAGGACCAACAGAGCGCATGGGCACGAGACGTCCTTGTGGATTACATCCGGATACCGATATAAAATTGCTTGCTAGATGGGCCACAGTAGAAATTGGTTCCTTCTTCCGCCTGCGTATATAGCGATCGGTTTTCTCGCAGCCCAATCTCCTGACGAAGCCGACTGGCAGGCCGCGGCCGGAGGGAAGATGGCCTTCGATGTCGCCTCGGTCAAGCCATCCAACAAGTTTGAGCCCCCTAACTTTCCACTCAGCCCTGAGGGTGCGTACGCTCCGGGAGGCCGTCTGTCCGCTTCATTTCCCCTGACCGCATATATTGATTTTGCCTATAAGCAGTGGCCCACGCCTGAGCAGAGACGGGCCGTGCTCGCCAATTTGCCGAAATGGGTTGGCATGGACTTATACGAGATTCGGGCGCGGGCAGCAGGCAATGCAACCAAGGACCAGATGCGCTTGATGATGCAGTCTCTGCTCGCCGACCGGTTCAAATTGAGCGTCCATTTTGAGACGCGTGAAGTTCCCGTGCTGGCACTGACACTGGACAAGCCCGGTAAGCTGGGGCCAAAACTCCAGCCCCATGCAGATGGCCCGCCGTGCCCAGAATACAACTCCGATCCGTCATCCCGCCCTACGCCGCTCAAACCAGGCGATCCTTTCCCGACAATGTGCGGTGTCACGGGAATGAGGAGTGGATCACCCGGCTTGATAGTCGTGGGATCGCGAGATACCACCATGAAATTTCTGGCCGATATGGTTCAAACCAACGGATCTATGGCCGGAGATCTGGCCGTACCGGTCGTGGACAGAACGGGGCTCAATGGAAGGTTCGATTATACCGTCGAATATAGCGGCCAGTTCGGTCCGCTCCAACCCGCGGGCCCGGATGCTCCGCCTCCGCCCGAACCTTCTGGACCGACGTTTCGTCAAGCGTTGCGTGAGCAATTGGGGTTGAGACTGGTGCAGTCCAGGGCGCCGATTCGAACCATCGTCATTGATCACGTCGAGAGGCCCTCGGAGAATTGACCGCGAGGGCCGGCCAGACTGCCACTCCGATCACACATGGAATGATTGTGGGGCAGCACGGATGCTGGTGGAGACGGGGAATTACGGCGGTGATAAACGTTAGCACTCTATCGGAAGTTACGCGGCGAGACGGACTCTGGGCATGAGCGACGGCTTACCGCCGCGTCACTTTCGATAGAGCCGTTTCAAGTGGGCCGCTGGCGTTTGCGGCGGACG
>Ga0182024_10000681_pt1 | contig 88223 bp, 70 predicted proteins | sample P32metaG_FD_120480 | JGI IMG/M metagenome (GOLD analysis project Ga0182024, IMG submission 120480) | Permafrost microbial communities from Stordalen Mire, Sweden - P3-2 metaG (Illumina Assembly) | ecosystem: Environmental > Terrestrial > Soil > Wetlands > Permafrost | place: Sweden: Stordalen... | reverse complement strand
GCGCCTCCGGCGAAACATAGCTGAACATCGCACTCTGCTGGATGTCTCTTCCCCGCATATAACCCAGGCGATTTCGACACCCCAATGGTTACCCCGGGTCTTACTTTTTCATCATCCTGCTAATGAGTTTGCCGAACAATTGAAATCCTCAGCTATGAATGGATGAATTTTTCGATGCAGGTCAGAGTGTAGAGTCGAGATCATCCGCAGCGGTATTGAACTCAATGAGTGCCCGACCCTGAAGTATGATGAATTCCTCGGGTAGGTGTTTCAGTGCTCCATTGATGCTCGCGAGTTGCGGACGAGTTGTTTGATTGATCTGCAATGGTCCATTCGGAGGTATCCCGGCCCCCGCAACCCACGGGAAAAGTTCATCAATTAGAGCGACCACATCGCTTGGAAACACACGCATTCGCTTCCGCTCCCTTGTGGGGGCTCACAGCTACAACCCCAGCTTCCCCCCACGTTCTCCCGGAACAAGCTCCCGTCCCGGATGTAGCGACGAACCATCTGAACCGACCGATGCCCCGTCTGGTTCATGATAGAGCGTTCTGAAGCCCCGGCAATGGCCGCACTTGTGGCATGGCCCGCCCGCAAGCTGTGCCCCGCGTACTGGGCGACATCGTCCAAATCGCGTCGAAACGGGCTTATTCCGAGCCTGGCCTGCACGACAGCGGATATACTTTTCGCTGAGGTTCACCGCCACTTGATTCACTCCGCCAACACGCACATGGCCGGCGTCCTGACAGGAATTCGTGTCCTGGACCCCAGCACGATAGTGGCTGGTCCCGCCGCGAGCATGATCCTCGCGGATCTTGGCGCCGACGCAATTAAAGTGGAGCGCACCGGCCCCGGCGAAGACGGCCGCTCCATGGGTCCGCATCGCGGGTCTTGGGGGGCTTACTTTACCGCGTTGAACCGCGGCAGCGCTCGATCGCCCTCGATATCCGCAGTCCGAATGGAAAGGAAGCGGTGCTCAGAATCGCGGCGACTTGCGACGTGTTTCCGGAGAATTTTCGCGGTGGCAAAGCCCCGGTCAAGGTATCCCTGGCCTAACTAATGGAGAACCCGAATTGAAACCTCTGAACGGCGAGCAGGAACTCATGATCGGCACGGTGCGCAAATTCGTGGCGAACGAAGTCATTCCAGTGGCTTCGGAAATGGAACATCGCAATGAGTATCCTCACGACCTCGTCGGCCAAATGCGCGAGATGGGGCTCTTCGGCCTGAACATCCCCGAGGAATATGGTGGGGCCGAGGTGGACACCACAACATTGGCGATGGTGTTCGAGGAGGTCGCCAAAGGATGGTTGGGTCTGGCCGGCGTGATCGGCAGCAATTCAGTGATGTGCGATGTTCTCGTCCGCTTCGGAACCGAGCGGCAGAAGCGGCAGTTCCTGCCGGCTATGGCGTTGGGCGAGAAACGCGGTGGGATCTGCCTGACCGAATCGAATGCCGGCACCGATTTGCAAAACATCTCGACGACCGCCATCCGCGATGGCGACATCTACCGCGTAAACGGCTCGAAGATGTGGATCACCAATGCCCGGCACGGTAACACTTTCCTGCTGCTCGCCAAGACCGACCCCGGCGCGCAACCGCCCCGCAGCGGGATGAGTGCCTTCATTTTTGAAAAGGGTTCTCCCGGGATGAACGTCGGCAGGGATATCGACAAACTCGGTTACAAGAGCGTCGAGACCTGCGAGCTGCACTTCGATAACTTTTCGATTCCCGCGGAGAACCTGATCGGCGAGGTAGAGGGCCAGGGATTCAAGCAGGTCATGGTGGGGCTTGAAGCCGAACGCCTCAACGTTGCGGCGCGAGGGCTCGGCATTGCACGGGCAGCCTTTGAGGAAGCGATTCGCTATGCGCAGCGCCGCGTCACGTTCGGGAAACCGATCGCCGAGTATCAAACGATCCAGAACAAGCTGGCCGATATGGCGACTCGCATCGAAGCATCCCGGCTCCTGATCTATTCGGCGGCTGAGAAGCGAGACCGCGGCGAGCGCTGCGATCTGGAAGCCGGAATGGCCAAGCTGTTCGCAACCGAAACTGCCGCGGAAGTCTCGCTCGAAGCCATGCGAATTCTGGGCGCGAACGGTTATTCGAAGGACTTTCCCGTGGAAAGGTATTACCGCGACGCGCCGCTGGTCGTGATTGGCGGCGGCACGAATGAATTGCAGAGGCTCATCATTGCCCGAAATCTCCTGCGCAAGCACAAAGACAAAGGGTAATGGGAATGGAATTCGGTCGCTACTACGAGGAGTTGGAGCCCGGGGCTGTTTACCAGCATTGGCCGGGCCGCACGGTCAGCAGTTACGACAGCACGTTGTTTGCCCTCGTAACGATGAATCAGAATCCACTCTTTATCGATGACGAATATGCCCGGTCGCAGTCCATCGGCCGCCGGCCGGTGGTTGAAACTCTCGTCTTCAGCCTGACTGTCGGGATGAGCGTGGCGGATACCACTGGCAAAGCGATCGCCAACCTTGGGTATGAATCGGTAGCTTTTGAACGGCCGTTATTTCCGGGTGATTCGTTGTATGCGGAGTCCGAGGTTCTCGAAAAACGGGACTCTGCAAGCAAGCCCGATCGCGGCATCGTCCACATTGAAACCCGTGCCTATAACCAGAACCGGGAAAGAATTCTCGTTCTCCGCAGGCACTACCTGGCCCCGAAACGAGGTAAGTCATGAATCCAGCCATTGCATATTCCGCGCCGCCTGAGTATACCCGCGAGCTCGTCGCGTTCCTCCACGGAGTCTCATCGGACAACCTGCCTGTGGATGTGCTCGATCGCGCCCGCTATTTCCTGTTGGACTATCTGTCGGTAGCAGTTCGCGGTTCGTTGGAGGAGTCGGCTCGGTGCGCGCAGAGGATGATCGCGCGTACCGGTGCTTCCGGTTGTGCCACTGTGATCGGGACCTCCATTCGCACATCGCCCGCTCTGGCGGCCCTTGCGAATGGCACTTCGTCTCACGGCATCGAGCAGGATGACACCCATAGCGGCGGGTCCATTCATCTTGGGACGACCATGTACTCCGTGGCTCTCGCGCTCTCGCAGATGCTGCCGGAAACGACATCGGGCCGGTTCCTTGCCGCGGTTATCGCCGGCTACGAGGCCGCGGCCCGGATCGCGATGGCGGCGCAGGCAAAAGAGCAGTACCAGCTTGGGTTTCACCCCACCCAGACTTGTGGGGTCTTCGGCGCCGCCGTAACTGCGTCAAAGATCCTCAACTTGACGGCGGACCAAACACTGGCGGCAGTTGGAATCGCGGGCAGCATGGCAGCCGGGAGCATGGAGTTTCTCGCCGAGGGTGCGTGGACGAAGCGAATTCACTCCGGCCTGGCAGCTCGAAACGGCATCGAAGCGGCGTTACTCGCGGCTGAGGGCTTCGTCGGCCCCCGGCATCCCCTTGAGGGCCGGGATGGATTCCTGCACGGTTACTCCCGGCGACCTGTGCCTGACCGTCTCACTGCCGATTTGGGTAAATCCTTCGAGATCATGCGCACCGCCGTAAAACCCCACGCCTGTTGCCGGTACATGCAGGGACCGATCGATGCCATCCTCGAAATCATGCGTGAACGAAATCCGGATGCCCAGCGCATTGCAAATATTGAAGTGGCGATCCTGGAGGCCGGGTGGGACATAGTCTGCGAACCCGGGGACAAGAAATATCATCCCGAGTCGGCTGTCGACGCCCAGTTCTCGATGCCATTCGGCGCGGCGGTCGCGGTACTTTACGGAGCGGCCGGATTGGATCAGTTCACAGTCGATCAGGCTCGCGCCCCGCAGGTGCGCAGGATGATGGGCAAAGTGACCATGGTGAGAGACTCCCGGCTTGAAGAAACATTTCCGCGGGAGTGGCCTGCCTGTGTCGCAATTCTTCTCGACGATGGGCAAAGGTACGACAACTTTGTGCGCTACCCCAGAGGCGACCCCGAAAATCCGCTGACATGGAACGAAATGGCATCAAAGTTCCGGTCGCTCGCGGGATGCGTGCTCTCCGCGGATCGTTGCGACAGTATCGTGGAACGTATCGCGGCTTCCGATCCCGCCGTGCTGAATCCGGCTTTGCTGCCGGGTCTCTGCGTTTAGGGTTTTCCGCTGGCCGTGCCCCGTGCCGCGCACATAGAGTTGCCGCATGTTTCCGCACCGTGATACCGTCGTTCCGTTGAGCCGTGGTCGCTGTCACATTCGACGGCATGGGGAAGAACTAAGATTGGGATTCGCCGTGCTTTTCAAGCGCAGTCTCCGATTCCGCAGGTCGATACCGTAGAGTGTGGAACGGATGACCACAACAGATACAGGGATCAGCACGCCTGTCAACACTCCACGCCAAGTCTTGTTCGCCAGCCTGATCGGCACCACCATCGAGTTCTTCGATTTCTACATTTACGCGACCGCGGCGGTGCTCGTCTTTCCCAACTTGTTCTTTCCCACGTCCGATCCATCCTCCGCCACGCTCGCCTCGCTGGCGACCTTTGGGATCGCGTTCTTTGCCCGGCCCGTCGGTTCGGCGATCTTCGGTCATTTTGGCGACCGCATCGGCCGCAAGACGACATTGGTCATCGCGCTGTCGACGATGGGGGTATCCACAGTCGCGATCGGCGCATTGCCGACCTACCGCGCGATTGGCTTCGCCGCGCCACTGCTTCTGGCGCTATGCCGCTTTGGGCAGGGCCTCGGTCTGGGCGGTGAGTGGGGCGGCGCAGTGCTCCTCGCGATCGAGAACGCGCCGCCAGCCAAGCGTGCCTGGTATGGGATGTTCCCGCAACTCGGCGCGCCGGTCGGGTTCTTTCTCTCCGGCGGCGTCTTTCTCCTGCTCTCCAGATGGCTCACGGATAAGCAATTCTTCGCTTTCGGTTGGCGCCTCCCGTTTCTCGCGAGTGCTGTGCTCGTCTTCCTCGGCCTCTACGTGCGCCTCACGATCACCGAAACGCCGGTGTTCCAGGCAGCTCTCAACCGGGGCGAGCGCGTGAAGGTGCCGATCCTTGCGGTCTTTCGCAACCACGCCAAAGCCCTGACCGCCGGCATTGTGATTAGCATCGCAACCTTCGTTCTCTTCTACCTGATGACGGTTTTCGCACTGTCGTGGGGCACCAGCGCGCTCGGCTACAGCCGCGGGAAGTTCCTGCTGATGCAGTTGTTCTGCGTGTTCTTCTTTGCGCTGACCATTCCGATCTCCGCGGTTCTGGTGAAGCACGGCCGCCGTCTTGTAATGCTCTGGATCACCGCTTCGATCGCCGTTTTCGGTTTGATCATGGCGCCGATGTTCATTGCCGGCACCACCGGGGCGGTGGGGATGATGGCACTGGGTCTGGCGTTGATGGGGCTTACGTACGGACCGCTCGGCACCGTGATATCCGAGCTCTTTCCAACGCCTGTGCGTTACACCGGCAGTTCGCTCGCTTTCAGTCTTGCCGGCATCCTCGGCGCTTCTCTCGCGCCGTACATCGCCACATGGCTGGCCACGAACTACGGACTACAGTACGTCGGCTACTACCTCTCGGCGTCGGCGGTCCTGTCATTTCTCGGCCTGCTTTCGATCCGTGAAACGAAAGACGACGACCTCGCTACTTGATGGAGGAGTTTCCAAACGCAGTTTCCGATCCGCAAGTCGATACCGTAAATCGGAATGTCGCGCGGATGTCGCATGGGGCGGATTACTGCGGCTGTCGATCGAAGATTGGAGGTTCGAGTCCTCGCCGGGCCGACTTCAGCCGACAAACGGATCGACGATTCGGCCGCCGGCGTTTGCAAAATCCGCACGGTTTCGGGTGGCCACCGCCAGACGGTGGACGCCCGCCGTCGCCGCGATAAGGATACCCCTGATCGGCAGGGCTTTCCCGGTTGTACAAAGACACGCCAGCAGTTTCCACCGACTTCAAGCCCGTGTCCGCGTCCCAGGGCGCTTCACAGCGCATCGTCGACTCAGAGTCGATGGGCACGAAAAAGTCCTTCTGCGGACAGGCCAGCAACCAGTCGATGGCGCCCTCGTTCTGCCGCGGGGCACGCCGGACGATGCGGTAGTCCCCGCGATCGAGACGCTCGACGTCGAACTCCTGTCCCGGCTCGACGCGGTCCATCTGCCGGAAGTCTGCCGGTAGAACGATCTGGCCCCTGGACGAGACGGTAGTCTTCATGCAAGTAAGATATCGTCTTACCTGCGGTCGCCTCAAGCGCCGCTGGGGTAAGCGGTTTCGCCTGCCGGAACGAGATCTATTTCTTTCCGTCCTTCCCAACGTAGTGAACGGCGTCTCGCTCCTCGCAAACGAACTCCATCAGAGCGGAGTCCGGCATGAGCTGATGGTTCACCCGCACGGTGAACGGCTTAGTGTAGGCCTTGGGATCTTCGATCGTGATATCGATTTGCATCAGCCCGAACTTCAACCGGCGCCACCGCTCTGTCATCTTGCCGGAACCGGTCAGAGGAGTGCCTTCGACATCCAGCCACACGTCATCGCGGAACCCGGTGGTCTCGACCACCAATGTGTCGCCATCCCAGCGCCCAACCGAATACCCGTACCACCAGGGCGTGGGATTGTTGTTCGGCAGCCCCCGGCCATCGGTGATAATCTGCCGGGTGTTTCCGTTTGCCTCATAAAGAACCACGAACTCTCGCGGAGTTTGCACGATCTTTCGCGGCTGCGGGTGCATGTGAAGCTGCGTCAGGCCGAGCGGCTGGCAGAGCGCGTCGGGATTGTCCTTGTTGTTCTCCCCCTTTCTTTGGGCTCTCAGCTGAGTGGCCCAGGGGGTGAAAGGAAGGCCCTCCTTGAAGCCCGCGCCTATGTTGAAGAATTGCGCGACAGGAGGATCGTCCGGTGAAGAAGGAATCGCGAAAGGCAGCGGAAGCGTTCCGTTCATCGACTCACCACCGCGGCCTCCGGCGCCTCGCGCCGGTTCCCATAACCCGGAGAAGTCGGGTTTGCCATCCGCCGTCCGGGGTGGCGGCGCAGCGAAGTCGATCTTGCCTTCCTTCGTTCTCGGGCCGGGCGTCGGGTAGTCGGGCCACTGGGCGAGTGTCGCTGGTGGGGCGATTGCCAAAGCCAACACCAGGGCGGCTGGGGTTTTAAGAATACTCATCTCCAAATTACTTCCTGCGAAGAGAGGTCTTCGCGTCAATCCAGTCTAAGAAGTTATCATGGAGCCCATGCGGCTCGGTTGCGCGATGCTTTACGTCAAAGATTTTCCGCGAATGAAAGAGTTCTACAGTCAGATGCTTGGCAACAAGCCCCTCGACAAAGAGTTGGGCAAAGAGTGGCCCGGCTCCTGGGCCGAGTTCGATGCCGGAGGCGTACGGTTCGCCTTGCACGCAATTCCGGCTGAGATTGCTTCGGGAATCGAAATCTCTTCACCGCCCAAGCCACGCGAGCGAAATCCGGTCAAGCTCATCTTTCTTGTAGAGGATGTGCGCGCGGAACGGGCGAGACTCGAGTCGTTGGGCATCACGATGCTGAACCGTCCGTGGCAAAATCCGGCGGAATCCTGCGAGGGAATCGATCCTGAGGGTAACATTTTTCAGATTTCCTCCGTATGAACAAGCCTTAGCCGGTCAGCTCAAATTCTAAGTGCCACTCCGGATGTATTCTTAATTAAGACTGAACTCAGTCATACTGCAGCCGAAGCCCCACAACTATCATCCAGAGTGATACTGCTTATCGCGAAACTGCTGTTGACTTCAGCTAACCGCAAGCCATAGCCTCGCGTAAGAGGTGGGGTTTGCATGAATTCATACTATTGTTGTCATGATCGCCTCGTTCGCGCGGCGATTCTGTTTCTGGCGCTTGGAGTTGTCTCGTCCGGTCGGTTGAACGCTCAGGGGGTTACGAGCGCTACGCTCCTGGGGACTGTAACAGATTCCGGGGGTGCCCTAATCCCGAATGCGTCCATACAGGTGAAGAATGTCGGGACGGACCAGACGCAGCAGGTCTCGACTGACGCTCAGGGTCGCTACACTGTCCCGGATCTTCCCGTCGGGAATTACGAAGCGCAGGCTTCCGCACAGGGCTTCCAAACGATCGTGCGGCGCGGCATCACGCTGACGGTCGGCGCACAAGCGGTTGTGGATTTTTCGATGATGGTCGGGCAGTCCCAGCAGACGATCACCGTTGAGGCACAGGTATCGGCAGTCGACACGGCGTCGACGGCAGTGGCGTCCTATGTGGAGCAGAAACAGATCAACGACCTCCCGCTGAACGGACGCAACTTCACGGATCTGGTGACTTTGATTCCGGGAGTGGCCGGGGGATCCCAGATCGGCAACGGTGGGGCGAACCTGCTCTATGGCGTCGAGAACAACTTCAGCGTTTCCGGATCGCGGGCGGAAGGGCAGGCCTATCTTCTCGACAGTACCGATATTCAGGGATTCTGGGCCCATGGCTCCGGATCGGGCGTGATGGGCACAACTCTGGGTATCGAGGCAATCTCTGAGTTCTCGGTTCTTACCAACACCTACAGCGCCCAATTCGGCGGTAACGGAGCCGTGGTGAATGCGGTCAGTAAGTCCGGCACCAACTCCTTCCATGGGTCCGCGTATGAATTTCTGCGCAACAGCGACTTTGACGCGCGCAACTTCTTCGATGGCGCCTCCGTCCCCGCGTTCCGGCAGAATCAGTTTGGAGGCACCTTCGGCGGGCCCATCAAGAAGGACAAGCTGTTTTTCTTCGTTAATGACGAGGAACTGCGGAAGTCTCTGGGCCAGACCGTGCTCGCCCTGGTTCCCGACGCCAACGCACACAACGGAATCGTAAACGGGGTGAACGTGGGAGTCAATCCGGCGATCGCGCCGATCCTGGCGCTTTATCCGCTTCCCACCACTACGCTGAGCGGAGGAGTCGGCACCATCAACGAAGTGGCCTCCACGGTGGGCAATGAGAACTACCTTCTGACACGGGGCGATTACAACATCTCGGCGAAGGATTCTCTGTTTGTGCGCTGGGTGCGGGACTACGGGGATATCGTGAACCCTTTTCTTGGCTCGCCTCTTCCCCCGCGGTGGCCGGAAGTCGGCAATACAAAAAACTCGTTCGCGACCGTCGAGTACCGGCACGTGATTTCACCCCAGATAGTGAACCTGGTGCGCTTCAGCTACACTCGAACCTTCGAAACGGACGTGGAACAAAATCCGGACCAGGCCTCCGCGCTGGACTTCTTCCCCAGCCGCGGTCAGAACGGCGGTGTGAACATCACGGGCCTGTCCTCCATTGGAACGAGCATCTACGCGCCGCTTCAGGAAGTGCAGAACAAGTTCCCCATCTCGGACGACGTGATCTGGACGCACGGGGCCCACAGCATCCGGTTTGGCGGACTGTTCAGCCGCGTGCAAACCAACTTCTATCAACAAGGGTGGTGGGGCGGCTTCTATACCTTCCCCGGCCTGACCGCCTTTCTGCAAGGTTCCCCGAGTCTGTTTCAGGGACCGGAACCGGGGCTGACGGATTCTTATCGCGACTTCCGTGAACTCGATTTGGACAGCTATGTCCACGACGAGTGGAAAGCGACTTCAAGGCTGACGTTAAACTTCGGCGTACGCTACGAGTTCAGGACCGATCCCACCACGAACGTGCACCCCCTCGAGACTCTGATCAACCCGCCGTTCGGAAAGTTCCAGCAAGTGAGCCACGTGTTCGCATCCAATCCCTCGGTGAGGAACTTCGATCCCAGGATCGGAATTGCGTGGGATCCTTTCGGCGATCATAAAACCTCGGTCCGCGCGGGGGCCGGAATCTTTTACGATCCGATTGAGGCGCGCAGCTACGCGTCCGGCTATTACTTCAATCCGCCTTACGCGCTCGCCTTCGTTCCCCTGCCTCAGTTTCCCAATCCCTTCCCAGGCGCGCTGCCCCCGCCCGCGCAACTCGTGGGAGTGGACTATAACACTACTCACAGTCCGCACATGTATCAGTGGAACTTCAATATTCAGCGGCAGCTCTTTGAGTCCACCACTTTGACGGTTGGATATGTTGGTTCGCGGGGTCTGGATCTGTATGCTGCCCGCGACATCAATCCCGTGGAACCGCAAGTGGTCAATGGTGTGTCGGTCTTTGGCGTGCCTACAGCCTCGCTTCCAGGCAAATCTCCAACCGCGATTGGCATCACCGGCAACCCGCGGCTCAATCCGGCGGGAGCGTCTCTGAGCAGCGAAGCCCCCGTGGGCAACTCCAGTTACAACTCTCTGCAAGTGGGCCTCAACCGGCGCTTCTCGCACGGTGTGCAATCCCAGCTTTCCTATACCTGGTCGAAGTGCATGGACGACGCCTCCGGTACGTTCGGACTGGAAGGCGGCATCCCCTGGTCCGACCCGCTGGATGGTTCGTTCGACCGCGGGCGTTGCCTCTTCGACCGTCCGCAGGTTCTCAAGTGGAGCGGAGTTTATGCCCTGCCATTCACGCAGAATCCTTTTGTCAAAGGTTGGCAGGTCAGCGGCAATCTGACCGCGCAGAGTGGGTCGCCGTGGAACGTGACCGTCGGATTCGACCAGGCCGGAAACGCCGTTACCGGCAGCGAGCGGCCCAACCTGATTTTGCCTGCGGATCAGGCAGTCACCGGCAACATTAACGGTTGGGCCAACCCGGCAGCGTTCGGTCTGCCGGCGCCCGGCACATTCGGCAACCTGCAAAGAGACTTTTTGTGGGGCCCTGGCACTGTAGACGTGGATTTTGCCGCCATGAAAGATACGCAAATCAAGGAACGGTACCACCTTCAGTTCCGCGCCGAGTTCTTCAATATTCTCAACCACCCCAACTTCGCCTTGCCCAACGCAAGCGCGTTCGTTCAGACGGCGGATGGCGGTGGCGCACCCAACCCGACATTCGGCAAGATCACGGCGACTACCACGTCGTCGCGGCAGATCCAGTTTGCCTTGAAGTTCATGTTTTAGGCGCAACTCACAGCGGTTCGGACACGGCTTCCCGCCCGATATCATCTCGACCGACCTCGATGGCATCGGCCGCACCGAACAGGTCTTCGACCTCCCGACCGTGATGTCGAAATTCCTGACTCTCGGCATGCCCCTGAACCAGGTAATCGCCTGTGTCACATCCAATGTCGCGCGCGCCTTCCGCGAGTTTCACGATTACGGAAGCCTCCGCAACGGCGCCGTGGGCCGACATCGCCATCCTTGAACTGACCAAAGGCTCCTTTGACTTCGGGGACAACTACAAAGGCACGCGAACGGGCGCGCAAAGACTCGTGACTCGCGCAGTCCTTGTAGCGGGGAAACTGGTAAGCTGATAGCCTGTCACAGCATGCCGGACGCCCTGTCTCCGACGATGACGCTGCGCGCCTTCGAGAACGGCTATTGGTATCTCGATCAATTGAAGAACTTCGCCGGGCGCATCGGTATCCCCGCAGCGAACAAGCTGCGAAAGGACGAACTGGAAAAGGCCATCGTGGCGTTCCTGCGCACGGGTAAGGCTGCATTGCCCACGAAGCGCTCACTGCGCAGGACGGGCGTGAAAGACGTGGAACGCGGCCTCAGCCTGAAGCTCCGAATCGAGAACTACACGAGCAACCGTGAAACGAAGGACTTCATCGTCGAACAGGCCCATCTGATGGCGCCGGGGGTCCGCGAAAAGTCCGGAGTCTGGTATCGCCTGAATCGCTGGAGAGAAGCACAGATCGTCAGCGGCAAGCACCCAACGTATGGCGACCTCGTCCGCCACTACATCGCACTGAACGGGATGGAGCGCTTCGAGAAGATCCCTTACGACTGCTACATCAACTTCGTCGCCGAGTTCCTCGCCGCGAATAATGGAGTGTCGCGTACAGAGGCAATCGTTGCGTGGAAAGAGCTCAAGGAACTCGACGCCCCCAAGAACTATGCGTCCTGGGTCAAGGCGCAAGCGAAGCGCAGGGGAAAGGATCGGAAGAGGCGAGGGAATTAGCGAATGGTCGAACCGGGCATTGCTCTCGCAACGAACCGTGCGGGCTGGAACCAGGTCGCCCCGCTGTTCCATGGAGGGACTGCGCTGCCGGAGTACGGGCCGCTTGCTCCGACCGAAGACACGCTGGGGCTTCTGGACCCGGTGCCTGCCTCACGCGTGCTGGAATTGGGTTGCGGAAGCGGACACTCGCTTCATTACCTCGCCGAGCGCGGTGCCCTGGAACTCTGGGGAGTCGACCTGTCACCAGTGCAGATCGCTTTCGCGGAAGAGACGCTTCGTTCATTCGGGCCGAGGGTTCGGTTGATCGAGTCCCCAATGGAAGTAAATCCAGGACTCCCGCAGAATCACTTCGATCTCGTACTCTCGGTCTACGGCTTAGGATGGACGACAGACTTGGGGGCCACGATGGCGCTCGTCAATGGGTATTTGCGGCCAGGTGGCTGCCTTTTAGTCAGCGGCGAGCATCCGGTCTACAGCTGCCTCGAGTGGAACGGAACACAGTACGCGATCTCAGCGCCGTACTTCACGGAAGGTCCCCGCGAGTACGCGTCCTGGAAGGGTGTACCCATTGTGATCCAACGCCGCACACTTGGTACCTTCGTTGGCCAGATCATCCAGGCGGGACTGCACATCGAGGCGTTAGTAGAGACACCGCTCAATGCGGCTGCCGCGAAGGAGGATCATGCCGATCCGGCGCGCTGGTACTCCGTGCCCCGCGCGAGCGTGATGCCGACAAGGTTCATCATCAAGGCACGGAAACCGATCCTCGGCAATGACTTATAATGCCCCTGGCGAGGAACAACCGATGCGAGTCAGAATTCAATTCATCCGTTCCATCATCACACTGGCGGCGTTCACGGCGGGGATCGCATTTGCGCAAAACGACTGGCCGAGTTACGGCCGCGATGCGGGGGCGCAGCGGTACTCGCCCCTCACTCAAATTAACGCCGGCAACGTCCAGCAATTGATGCAAGCGTGGAAGTACGAGACGAGGCCCGCGCCTCCCGGGGCCACGACCGAGGCGGATGCCAAGGCCAGGGAGTCGAAGACTACGCCGCTGATGGTGAATAACATTCTGTACTTCGCCACTCCGTATCAGTCCCTGGTAGCGGTCGAGGCCGACACAGGCAAGAGGATCTGGAGCTTCGATCACCAGCACGCCGCCCGCACCTCGCGCGGAATCGCGTACTGGCCAGGCGATCGCAACGCGCCGCCGACGATTTTTTTCGGTACGGAGGATGGCTTTCTCATCGCGGTGAACGCCCGCACGGGTAAGCTGGTGCCGGGCTTCGCGAAAGAAGGCGAGCTCGATCTGAAGCCGGGTATGAAAGCCCCGGAACTCGACAACGCTCCCTACGGATTGAACGGCGCTCCGGCGGTTTACAAGAACCTTGTATTCACCGGGTCGCATTTGCAGGACTACGGCTCTTATGGCGGCCGCGGCGATGTCCGCGCATGGGATACCGAGACCGGAAAGCTGGTCTGGACATTCCACACGGTTCCGCAGCCGGGAGAAGCCGGTCACGAAACCTGGCTCGACGACGGATGGAAGAACAGGGCGGGCGTCAATGTGTGGAACACGTTTACCGTTGACGCGCAGACTGGCACGCTTTTGATGCCGATCGGCGGGCCCAGCGACGATCGCTATGGCGGAGACCGGCCAGGCGCGAACCTGTTCGGCAACTCGCTGGTGGCCGTGGACGCCATGACGGGAAAGACGAAGTGGTACTTGCAAACCGTGCATCACGATCTTTGGGACACCGATCTCCCACCGCAGCCGACGCTGGTCGACGTGGTTAAAGATGGCAAGAAGATCCCGGCGTTGATTCAGGCAGGCAAGACCGGGCTGATTTTCATTCTGGATCGCCGCACGGGAAAAGCCATCTTCGGGATGGAGGAGCGGCCGGTAGCGAAAGGCGATGTTCCCGGCGAGTGGTATTCGCCGACGCAACCGTTTCCGCTAAAACCGCAGCCGCTGGCGCGCATGACTTGGAAGCCCGACGAGATCGCCAGGTTTACTCCGGAACAGGCGAAGTATTGCGAGGACCTGTTTAAAAATGCGCAGAACGACGGCCCATTTGCCCCGGTGCGCATGACGGACACCGTGGTGTTTCCGGGTCCGGACGGGGGCTTCAACTGGGGCGGCGGCAGCTTCGATCCCAAACTGGGCTACTATTTCATCAATTCCCACGACAGGGGCGCAGTGCAGAAGATGGTGGCGCAGGTACCTGCCGCGGAACGGCCGAAGGGAAAGATCCCCGGGGCGGGCGATCTCAGCCAGATGCCTTTCGTGCGCAAGAACGTGGGCGCGATGATCAATCCGGCGACGGGTTGGCCGTGCCAATCGCCGCCGTGGGGCGAACTGTTCGCTATTAATGTCAATACGGGAGAGGTGGCGTGGCGGGTGCCGTTTGGCCGCGTCGACTCGCTGGAGAAGATCGGGGTGATGAACACGGGGTCGTACAACATCGGCGGGTCCGTGGCGACAGCGAGCGGCCTGCTGTTCATCGGCGCCTCGGACGATGCGCGATTCCATGCCTACGAATCGAAAACCGGGAAGCTGCTTTGGGAGACGAAGCTGCCCGCGAACGGTATGGCTAATCCGATCACATATCTCGGGAAAGACGGAAAGCAATATGTGGCGATCACAGCGCAGGAGACGATCGTCGCATTCCGCCTTCCTTGATTCAGAGCATAGGTTAAAGTTTATGGCTCTGCGCGAGAATCTGACCTCATTATTTTCCGGAGCCCGCGTTCTGCAGAAGGGCGCGAATCTCGGCTGTGGTTGCTGCGCTGGGGGCTCCGCCTCCAGCGCCGCCGCGACCCGCAGGAGGGGCTACTGCAAGTTGCGCAGTCGCGAAAGCGTCAGGCGCTGGCCCGCCTCTGCCTGGTGTATTGGTGCCGACGAGATCGATTGGCTTGTGGCCGTTGCCGTCGAGGATCTGGGTGTTGGCTCCTTTATCGATCAGGTAGCGCACCAGATCCGTTCTGCCCGACTGAGCCGCCGCGTGGAGAGCCGTGAAGCCTTCATTCGAAGAAGGCGCGCGCGAAATGCGCATCGAATAAGTCTTCGTGCCGGTGACCTGAGCATTCACATCGGCGCCGTGCTGGATCAGCAGGTCCATTAGCGCAATATTCGCGGGGCCGCCGGCGCTCGCCGCCGCGGCAAGACCAGTTCCTCCGCGCGTCCCGGCTCCGACGCCGGCCGCGACGAGGAAGGCCGTGAGACCCATGTCGTTGATGTTGGGTGACGCGCCCCTTGCCAGAAGCGCTTTAACGACTTCCATGTCGCTTGCCATGGTCGCGCGCAGTAAAGGCGTGCAGCCCGTGCTCAGAAGCGGGTCGATGAAGCGTCCGCTGTTTCCCTGGCGGCTGGGGCGGTGCATGTTGAGCTCGGGATTCGGATCGACATCGGCGGCCAGGAGCATGTTGACAATTTCCAGCGTGGAAACGGGCGGACCGCTCGAAGCGCGAGCGGCTACCGGGGCACCACCACCGCTGCCTCCACGGCCACCTCCAAACCCACCTCGCGCGGGGGCAAGTGCGGTCTCTCTTCTATCGATGACGATGTAGAGGGCGGTGCGTCCCCACCAATCCCAGGCGTTGGGATTTGCGCCGCGATTCAGCAATAGTTTAGCGACATCGTTATGGTCGTTATCGAGGGCGAGCATCAGCGCCGTTACGCCTTCCGGCGTTGGCACATTAACATCGGCGCCGGCGCCGATCAGGGCATCGACGCAGTCGTAGCAGCCGTCACGCGCCGCATACAGCAATGCGGTCAGTCCGCCGACGGGACGATACTGCGCGCGAGGTTCCGACGTGATCTGACTGGGCCAGTCGGTGTACAGCGCCCGAGGCCTGGGATTGGCGTCTTTCGAAAGAAGCAGCTTGACCAGCTCGCCCGCATTTTTGGGCGCAGAGGCAGCCCACATCAACGGCGTTTGATTGTGAAATTTCTCGACCGTGTTTACATTGGCGCCGGCTTTGATCAGCATTTCGACGACGGGCAGTTCGCCGGTTTTGATCGCCAGCATCAAGGCCGTTTCGCCGTCCGGGTTGGCGCTGTCGGGTTTCGCACCGGCATCCAGCAGCGTCTTCACCATCCTGGCGTCGGCAAGCCTCGCGGCTTCAGCTAGTGGAGTGGCGCCGAATTCGTTGCTGACATCCGCTTTCGCCTTCTTCGCGATGAGGGCATCGAGCAGTTCGTAGTCGACCCGGTAGACGGCCCAATGGATCGGGCGCGTGCCGTCGGGTTGCGCCTCATTGACGTCAGCGCCCGCGCGGATCCTGGCCAGCGCCGCTTTTTGGTTTCCTGCTTCGATGAGGCTGGCGAGGGATTGAGCCAAGCCCGGTGCGGCCGTTGCGATTATGCAGAAAATGGCGGGGATGAAGAGTTTCATGCTTGTCTCGATTTCGGACGCTCCGCGCCGGGCGGAAGCCCGGCGGCAGGGCCGAAGCCCCGCCCCACAGAGCAGCAGAGTGGCTGATCAGACGACATTGGGGTCCAGTTTGTCATGGTGAGCCCAGAGGCCTTTGGCGGCGTCGTACAGGAATTTGTCCGGATCTTTCCAGGTTCGGGGGAGGCCTTTCAGAACGCCAGCTTCCAGCATGTCCTTCGGACCGTCACCTTCACGAACCGTCGTGAAGAGGCGCGCCGAACTTCTTCCATCATGTCGCGTTCCGCTTTGAGTTGGGCCCTGGTCATGACGGGACCATACGCGGGAACGATCCTGGTCTGGTCATTGCTTAGCTTGAGGAGGATATCCATGGCGTCCACGCGGCCGCCGATCCACGCGCCGGTGAAATAATCGAGTGCCGGGTCGCGCAGTGGCGATGCTACGTCGCCGACGGCGAGAACGTTCGCGGTCCGGAAGTAGACGTAGATGTCGCCGCTGGTGTGGGCCAGAGGCAGGTAGCCGTAGTCGATTTGTTCCGCGCCCGCTTTCAGAGAACCGGTGGTCAGAAAAGTCTCGGTAGGGCGGGCGGCTTTGGGACGCGCTTTTTCGTAGCGGTCCGCGGCCGGAACCCAATAGTCGGACGACATCCACTCGCGGGTGCGCGCGTGGGCGATGATTTTGGCCCCTGCCGCTCCGAACATTTCGTTGTTGCCGGTCTGATCGAGGTGATAGTGGGTGTTGAAGAGTGTTTGCACCTTCGAACCCGCGGCCACGCTCGATTTTGGCGCGCCACTGTCGACGAGGACGAGGCCGTCCGGCGCGGAGAAAGCGATGAGGTTAGTGCCGGCTGCGTCCAGCACGGTGAGATTGTCGTTGAGACGTTGTTGGGCGGTGAGAAGCCGCGTGACCGCACCCGCTATTACGCTCTTCAAAAGTTCTCTGCGATGCATTCTAGACCCCCGCAATAACGCCCGTGCTGTCGCCGAATTTGTCGCGTTCCAGCCCTGCCTTCTGCAGGATTGTCAGGTGGAGATTCGCGATCGGCGTGCGTTCCGGCAGTAAAAGATGCTGGCCGACGAGCTTTATCCTGCCGTTGCCGCCACCCACCAGAATGTTCGGCTCGGGATAGTTGTTATGCAAGTCGCTGTTGCTCATATTCGACCCGTACATGAAAATCGAGTGGTCGAGCAAAGTCCCCTGGCCGTCCGGAGTATCCGCCATCTTCTTAACAAATGCGGCGAACTGTTCGATGTGCCAGGTCTGAATCTTGACCAGCTTGTTGATTCGTTCGAGATCGTTGGCGTGATGGGAAACGGGGTGGAAGGAATCCGGAACTCCTATGTGGTTGTAAGTCCGGTTGGTGCCTTCCGAGACCATGATGTAGGAGGCGACGCGGGTGAGGTCGGCCTGAAAAGCGAGAGCGAGCAGATCGAACATCAACTTCACCTGCGCGGCGAAGTCTTCCAACTCGCCGACCGGAGCATCGGGAATCTTGAGGCTGCCCATGTTCTTCGACGCCGACATCTGCGCGCGCCGCTCGATCTCGCGAACGCTTTCGAGATACCCGTCGAGAACAGCTTTGTCACCGGCCCCCAAGTTGCCCTGAAGCTTCTTCGTGCGGTCGAGGATCAGATCGAGGATGCTGTTGGTCTGGTGGCTGATGGATGCGCGTTCCTGGGGCGTGTCGCCTTCACCGAACAACTGCAAAAAGATCTTCCGCGGATTGTATTCCATGGGAAGGGGCGATTCCGCGTCGCGGAAAGACAGGGTCGTATAAGAACCGCCGCCGCCCGCCGCTATTTGATTAGTGGTTTCCGAGGCGAGTTCGAGAGAGGGCAGCGGGGTGTCCTGGCTGATGACCTTCGCGATGATCTGATCGAGCGTGGTGGCCATGTGCGCGCGCGGACCGCCGGTATCCGGACGAGTGGCGCTGAGCCATGTGGCGGGATTGAGCGTATGGACCGAGCCCGCGCTGGCAGCGTTCTCCAGATTTCCGAAAGACGTGACGTACTTCTTGTATGGCTCGAGGGAGGAGAGAATCTGGCTCAGCTTGAAATCGGCGCCGGAACCGCTGGGCGTCCAGCGATCCATCGACGGGCCATGCGATGTGTTGTACATGATCGCGCCGTGGGGAAGATAGAAGAAGGCTGTACGCAATTTGGGCACCGCGGCCGTCTGGGCAAGGGCTGTGGCGGCGGGCACCATGGCATCCAGAAACGGCAATGCGAGTTTCACGCCGGCAGCTTTCAATACCGTTCTGCGGGACAGATGCTTCTTTGCGATGAACATGTTCTCTCCTGTCAAGATACCGGCGACAAGATCGCCGGCGCTACAGTCATTGCTTCGCCAGTTTTACTTCCGTTTGTTTCGGAGATTCCGCCGAACCCTGCTTGCGGAACGCATCGGCATTGACGATTCCCAAAACGAGGGAAGACAACTTGTAATTATCTTTGGCAGCCCCACGAACGATCGCCCTAACCTGAGGCATGTCGAAGTATTCCAGTTCTCTGTTGATGGCGTACATCATCAACTTCTCCGTGAGGGCCTCCGCGAATGTCGCCGGATGATTGGCCAACTGCTCTCTGAGTTCCAAAGGACCGTTAATCGCCACTCCATTCGGGAGCACCGTGCCGGCATCGATCGGAGCGTTATTGGCCTGACGGTCGACGGTTCGGAACTGACCGATGGCATCGAAATTTTCCAGAGCCAGACCAGTTGGATCGATCACACCGTGGCATTGTTTGCAGGTCGCTTTGTCGCGGTGTTGCTCGAGCCGCGCACGGACCGTCTTCGGCGCCTCCCCTGCCGCTTGAGAAAGGTCGGTTGCGGTATTCGGCGGAGGCGGCGTGGGCGGTGTGCCGATGATCTTATCGAGCACCCAAGCTCCGCGCAGCACGGGGGACGTGCGATCGCCATAAGAGGTCCGCATCAGCACCGCGGCCTTGCCCAGAAGACCAAAGCGTTCTTTGTCGGTCAGGGTGACTCTGCGAAACTGCGAGCCGGTGACGCCGGAGATACCGTAGTGGCGGGCCAACCGATCATTCAGGAACGTGTGGTTGGCGGTGAGAAGATCGACGACGCTCCGATCCTCCAAAAAGATGCTGCCGATGAAAGCTTCCGCCTCGTACAGGAAATCATGCCGCAGTTGTTCGTTGAATCCCGGGAACAGCGCCGGATCGGGCTTCACGGAATCGAGGCCGTCGAGCGTCAGCCACTTCATCGCAAAACTGGTGACCAGACTGGCGGCCCTCGGATCCGTCATCATGCGCTTGACTTGTGCCTGCAGCACTCCTGGTCTAGTCAACCCATTCGTCGAGGCGAGCTTCAGTAATTCCGCGTCCGGAGGAGTATTCCAAAGGAAGAAGGAAAGACGGGAAGCCAGCTCCAAATCAGTAAGAGCAAAACCAGCGTCCGGAGATGTGCCCTGAGGGCCGCGTATTTCGCGATAGAGGAAGTCGGGGCTGGCGAGCACGGCCGCCACGACCTGCTCGATTCCGCGATCGAAGCTTCCCCCGTCTTTACGCCCGGCTTCATAGAACGGCATGAGGCTGGCCAAATCGTCCGCGTTGACCGGCCGGCGGTACGCGCGGCGCGCCAGGTTCTCAGTGATTTGTTTCGCGCAAGCGAGATCTCCGGCCATGTTGTTACCGCGCACAACGGAGCCTTCGCCCTGTGCGCTTTTGTTGTCACCGCGCACAACGGAGCCTTCGCCCTGTGCGCTTTTGTTGGGATCGCAGACGAAGATCAGGTCACGGCTGGGAGTTCTCGAAACACCGGTAGGGTTGAACGGTCCGACGACTTCGATGCCGTCTACAAGACGCGGCATGCGGTTAGCAAAGGGGCCGCCCGCGCCAAAGACGCCGACCGTTCCGCCGGTGCCGACGTTTTCATCGGATTCCACACTGGAACGCTCGATGAATGCGACGACGACGTCGCGCACGCCGGCCTGGACCTGGACGGGAATCTTGGTGAAGCGGTCCATGATCTGAGCGCGACCGTCAGCTGCCTTGCGGTCCGCGAGAGCCTGATCGGCAGGCCCGCCGACGGGCTTGCGGAAGACGATCCTGCCATCGATCATGATGACCAGGGTGCTCTCGTTCTCCATGGTGCTGGTGTACAGGCCCACCGAAAGGTCGACAATATTGATGCGATACTCGCCGTCGGCGGGGAAATTGTGCTTGAATCTCACGCCACCGCGTGTGCCCGGCGGCAGGGGATCGTCACTATTCTGGTTGGCCGCGATGGAGTACTTCACGTTCGAAACACGGGGACTGGGACTGCCCACCGCGAGGTTCGCCACTCTTCGGGCAGCGGCGATGTATTGATCGAGGAACGAGGGGGACACGCTCAAAGCCACGGCAACGTTGTCGAAGCCATCGATCCGGATGTCCTGGGGCAGAACGTCCTTCGCGTTCACGTCTACACCCACAAGAGCTTTTACCGCTGCGGCGTACTCAGTACTATTGAGCCGCTGTATAGGCACATGGCCCGCCTTCGGACCTTTGGCGTGGGTGTCGAGGGTGTTCTCCATCCAGGCAACGAACGAATCAACATCTTTCTGAGGCGGCTGGGGCGCGCCTGGGGGCGGCATCAAATGTCCGCGAAGCTTACGCAGGGCTTTTTCCCAGATCTGCGCATCATCGGGCGCGGCCTGGAGGTCGAGAGCGTCGAACGCGATACCACCGGTCTTCAGGCGCGTGTTGTGGCAGGTGACGCAGTAGGTGTTCAGCATCGCGCGATTTTGGTCGGGCGCGGCTGGAGCGGGGGCTGCAACAGTCTGGCCTGCGGCTTTTTGCAACGCCGCGGGGGAGGCGATCAGGACCAGGAGAGCGCCCGCAAAAATGAAACGATTCATATTTCGCAACCCGGCGCTCGCATTGCAACCCATAGGGCGATCAATGATTTGCAGTCGGATGTTCATTGGTGGGACCCTTCTGTTTTATCACAAAGCACTGAAATATCAGGGGAAGCCTGGAAGCCGCCGAGTCGTGGCTTTCTTTGACCAAGCGGCCCGTCGATTTGAGAGAATTGACACTGGAGCTCCGAATGAATTCAGCGTCGATCTTTGATCTCAGTCCATCCGAGAAACTCCAGTTGGTCGAAGATCTGTGGGATGACCTTGCGGCCATGCCGGAAACAGTGCCAATCCACGATTGGCAAAAGCAGGAACTGGCACGCAGGAAAGCAAATCTGTTGAACAACCGGACCTCGGGACGGCCTTGGGAAGAGGTAAAGCTCAATATACGTGCCCGCCATGGCCGTTGAGCTGTTGATCTCTCCGGAAGCCGAACTGGACATTGCAGAAGCGTACACCTGGTATGAAGGCCGCAGGGCCGGACTCGGTGAAGAGTTCCTGAGTTCGGTCGATGCGTGCCTGGAAGGCATTCGGCGCAGACCTGAGATGTACTCTGTCGTTCACGAGGATTACCGTCGCTCCCTGATACGACGCTTTCCCTACGCCGTGTTCTACGAGCACTCGGAAGCGATGGTAACGATCTACGCCGTATTCCATACATCTCGCGATCCGGATAAATGGCGCCAGAGGCTTTCCTGAGGAGTTGCACCTGAAACCCTCCGGCGAGCGCATTCGGACTTGAAAACGACTCCGGACTTGAAAACGACTCCGGACTTGAAAACGACTCCGGACTTGAAAACGACTCCGGACTTGAAAAACGCTTCGGACTAGAGAGCGACTCATGGATCGACATGTGTAGCACATGTTTATATGCTTGGAACATGTCCAAGATGATCCAGATAAGGAACGTCCCGGAACACGTGCATGGCACTCTGAAGTCGCGAGCGGCTCGCGAAGGCATGAGTCTTTCCGATTTCCTCAAGAAGGAATTAGCGCGCGTGGCGGAGCGGCCCACGATGCGGGAGTGGCTGGAGCGTACACAGCAAGCGAAGCCCATCCGGGGTAAGCGAAGCCCCACGCAGGTGGTTCGCGAACTGCGGGATTCGCGATGATCGTTCTGGACGCCTCCGTAGTAGTGGAACTCCTCACAAACGGCGCGTTGGCCGATTCCATCAGAAGCGATCTGTCCAGGCGCGACGAGTCTTTCATTGTTCCGCATTTGCTTGATGTCGAGGCGATGAGTGCGCGGCGAAGTCTGGTCGCCGGGCAGCGAATTGGTGCGGATCGCGGCGATCAGTTTCTCGCCGGACTCGCAGCCCTTCCGGCGGAACGTTATTCGCATACACCTTTGATTGGCCGCATTTGGGAATTGCGCCACAACTTCACGGCTTACGACGTCGCATACATCGCGCTGGCAGAAGCGACCAACAGCGCGCTCTTCACGACCGATGAGAAATTGCGTAAAGGCCACCGGGCGCGGGTCGTGCTGTTCATCCACTGACGGCGGACCGGCGCGCTTCGGCCTGGCCAATTCCGCGGAGTGCGCGTGATGCTGCGAGACAAACGACTGACGAAAAAGCGATTCTGCGAAACGAACCAAATCTCTTGGTATCCCATTTACTTTCAGTGGTTTGACCGCTGGGCAAACGATCGCGGCTGGTAGCCGTATGTCCGTAACTGCGATCATTCTGTTTTCCTCCTTTGTTCTGACGCACCACTCCCGCCTGTTCGATACCCAACGGACTTTCGTCGCAGACGGCCAGGGGCAACCGGTCTTATCGCCGCGCCTGACCACCGGCGCAGCCAAACGCACACCTTACCCGGGGATAAGGCCTGGCCATCACTCTGCGACCGGGTCAAGGCCATCAGCTATGCGGACGGCCCCGAGGCGGAAGTCCTGACCAGTAGCTCTTCTCGTTACCTCACCCGTCGTGGGGATAAGGCCTGTCCGTTTGACCTTCGCAGTCCACGGGCTGGATGGCCCGACAGCACTCAAACACACCTCGCTACTGTAACCGCCCTTCTGGTGTCCGCCTCTTGGGGAACGCGTCCAGGCTTACCCCTGAGACAGAATCCTGGATTCGAATCCAAAGTCTCCCGTGGACGAAACCGACGGGAGCCCATCACCACCGTATTGCGACGTTCCTCTGCCGAGGAAAAAACTGTCGGTAAGAGCTTGGGTTGAATAACCCTTTCCCGATTCGAGTAGACCACATGGAAATTGAGCTGGAGCGCAAATTACGCGCAAGCCATTGAGTTGATGTGTAAAATTCCCTTGCTTTGGGTGTGAATCAACCGAGAATGCCCGGCGCTAACAGTAGAAATGCTCAGTATTCGTCAAGTTGACGTGAGCGCGACTTCACGGGACTTATCTCCCAGAACGCCGTTTCGGGCCAGCGATCCCATTCTGCTAGTGCGAAGGGCAGTTCCCGCCAGGAACTCACTCTTCTGGAACCGCGGGCAAACTTCCCACGATGACCGGCACAACACCTAACCCCAGCCCTTGCCAGACTGCCATTTCTTCAAAGGCGGATCGGCGGCGGTGATCTGCATGGCAACGACGCGGAAAGGAAAACGACGGAGATAAGGAGTCTGGGGTTCATGAGAGACAGTGTGGCGGATTTGGCGTGAAGTGGCAGCATGGAAGGTCTAGACGGGCGCCATCAACCGGTCCCGAGAGCCGCGGCGATCATCTTTTTTGTCTCAGGGGATTTAGACATAACCGGAAATCTAAACTCGGCCCCGAATCCGGCACCGCACAAAACGAGATTTTTGCAGCAGCCTTTTTGAGGGATTCACGATGCCCGGTGCGACTATAAGCGGCGCGCGGTCTTCGTTTGAGTAGCGAGGTTCTGCTGGCAGGGTAATCTACCCGATTGGGCGCGCAGCGCGTCCTCTGTGGTGCCGATCTCGGCAATGTTCGTCAGCGCGTAGTTGAGCGCGGCATGCTGCCATTCATCGTTGATCGTCGATGTTGCGTCGGAAATCACCGTGCACTCGTATCCGAGATCAGCGCCTGTGCGTGCTGTGTGTTCTATGGAAAAATTCGTCCAAGATCCGATGATAATGATTCGGTCAATGCCGCAGCCTTTCAGAATCTGCTCGAGATTCGTGTCCGTAAATGCGCACATGCGCGTTTTCTCGACAACAAAATCACCGGCTTGAGCCTCGAGCCCTTCCACGGGTTTTGCACCCCAACTGCCGCGAACAATTCCTTTCGCCGACTTGATCAAATGAAATAGCGGCGCATTTAACTTCAGTCCCCGCGCGTCCGGCTCGACGACGATCCAAACGTGGATGACTGGAAGACCTTTTGTACGTGCAGCGGTGGCCAGCTTGATGGCATGCGCGACGACATTTTGCTTCTTCGCGTGCTCGGCTGGGCCGGGTTCTTTGCAGAAAACGCCGCCGGGCATGATGACGTCGTTCTGTAGATCCTGAATGATCAAGGCTGTTTTCGTCGGGTCGATGGTTGTCATGGTTTCACCTGGAGTTGGGGTCAGAGAATGGATCGAATTACTCCGCCCTCGGCGCGAAGCGCGGCGCCGTTCGTCGCGGAAGACAAGGGGCTCGCGATGAACACGGCCATCGCGGCGACCTCATCAATCGTTGCAAGCCGGCGCAACAGCGAACTCGGTCGCAGGCTTTTGAAGAATCCTTCTTCCACGGCTGCAGGCGAGACGCCCTGGACTTTGGCCACGCTGGCGATGAATCCTTCAACGCCTTCCGAACGAGTCGGTCCGGCCAATATCGAGTTGACGGTAACGCCGGTGCCGGCAGTGGATTCCGCGAGCCCGCGCGCAAGCGCCACCTGCATGGTTTTGGTCACGCCGTAGTGGATCATCTCCACAGGAATGTTCACGGCTGATTCGCTGGCGATGAATAGAATCCGTCCCCAATTGGCCGCCTTCATCTTCGGCAAGTAATGCCGGGATAGTCGCACGCCGCTCATGAAGTTCGTCTCAATCAACCTTTGCCAGTCGGTGTCCGACGTTTCTTCGAACGCTTTGGGTTCGTAAATACCGAGATTGTTGATGAGAATATCCACGGTCGAGACCGCTTCGAGGCATCGAGAGGCGCCGGCTGAAGTCGCCAGATCGCCGACGAAGCCATTTACCTTCACCGCGCGATTTTCTTCGCGGATCGCGGCTATGGCCGCGTCAACGCGAGCCTGCGTTCGGCCATTGATGACAACGCTGGCGCCTTCGCGAGCGAGCGCGCTCGCGATGGCAAACCCGATGCCGGCGGTCGAGCCCGTCACCAGGGCTTTCTTATTTTCGAGGTTCAGGTTCATAGTGTTGATGGACATGCGGGCGTAAGCGAAGTGCCCGGCGGTAACGCACCAATCAAGGTACAATATACTTCATTCGTACGGGCGCAATCGAGCATGAGCGTTATGTCAGTGCCAATGACGGTCGCCACTACCGGAGCGCCACAAAGTGCCCAGCGAAAGGCCTGACTGCATTTACTTGGCCGGTTACAAACGCCTGTGCTGAAACTGGCCAGACGGGCGTTGCAGAAATTGCTCCCTCCTGGCCGCCCAGCGTTTACCGATTCAGCAGATCCGGGCGTGGTCAACGTGCATTGCCTCGGAGCCTCTGGTTGAAATGCTGGGCGATCTCCCCGAATAGGCCACAGCTTGTCGAGACGGGGAGTCGAACCGCGCCCGTGACCGGTTTATGGTAGAGGTTTCGCCACCACTCGCTTCCGCGCCATGGAACTGATCACGATTCAAAACCGTTGCCATCGTTTCCGGGTACTCGAACTGGCCCTTTATCACTCGCTTGGCAAGCTGCCTGAGCCGGAATCCACCCACGATTTCTTCTGACGAGCCCCAGTACGTTCGTCTGGTTAAGGTTATCTATTCGGAAGCAGGGCAGAAGCGGGAATTCCTAAGGGTATTCAATGCGCTCCATGACGGAGCGATCACGTCGGCCTCACCGCCGGAGCAGATAAACCAGTGCGCCCGCGAGATCGTGGATATTGCGGCGAATTCCGCCAGTTATTTCAAACATTCCTGTTTCGAGTCTGAACAAGAATGGCGCATAGTTGTTACAACACTCGCGGGCTGCTCGAAGGTGCAGTTCAGAAGCTCTGCACGGACAGTAATTCCATTTCTCAGACTGCCTTCGAAAAAGCAAGGGCTTTTTGCCGATCAAATCGGTGAGGATTGGCCCGACACTACATCAAGAGTTGTCAGAACGCAGCGTGAAGGCTCTGCCTTTGACTAACGACTACAAGCGCGTGTACTTTGGATGGAGTGAAGCCATCAACGTTGCCGCTTGCCCTCACGTAGATTGGCCTTGGTTCACTCCCCTGCGCCGGGCGGCTCTGCTGTTGCAATCGCGGTTGCGCGGACATAGCTGTCCGGAAGTCCCGTTGGGGGAAGTGTGCCGCTTGCGCTGGATCGGTCCCATGAAACGCCGTCCACGGAAGCCCGATGGGTGAAAATGTGGAGATAGCAGACTGGATTCGTGCTGACCCTGGACGATTTGCGACGGGAGAAGCGTCACAAATTCTGCGGCTGGCGGAATTGCCCGGGTGCAGGAATGTTCGCGTCTTCTGCTCGCTAGCGACTCGGGAAAACCGCGCGGCAAGCGACGTCGATTTCCAAATCGATCTCGATGAAGGGCGGAACTTGTTCGACCTTGTTCAACCTTGCTCGACCTTGGCGGCTTGTTCGCGGATCTGAAGGACTCACTGGAGTCCAACGTGGATCTGGTCGAGGCGAGATGTCTCCACCTGTACATCCGCGATCGCGTGCTGGCTGAGGCTTTACCTCTTTAGGGAATTCCGGGAACTACCCTGCAGCAGACATCGCGAGGGGCATGCGGAGCCGTCAAACATTTTCCACGAGCCGACTTCCTGACAACGTCGTTTCCGCACCCGCTGGCTTCCGTAAGCGCGTGGGTCTATCATCTTTATCGATGCGCACTATCACCCTCGCGGTGTTTTTTGCTGTGCCGAGCCTTACTGTGCCGGCCCTTGCCCAGTGGCTGAATCTACCGACTCCGGGAATTCCGCGCACAGCCGATGGGAAACCGAACCTGACGGCGCCCGTTCCCCGGATGCCGGACGGCAAACCGGATCTGTCCGGGCTGTGGAAGCCCGAGCTAACGCCGTATCGTTTTGACGTGATCCAGGATGTCAAGGATGAAGGGATCTTCCGCCCGGCGGCGGAGGCGCTGTTCCTCCAGCGGGCCGTGAACTTGAGGCACGACAATCCGGTGACGCACTGCCTGCCAGCGGGTCCGCAGGCGATTTTCGCCGCGGGATCGACGCGATTCTACCGAATCGTTGAATCGCGCAACGTGATCGCGCTGATGTACGAGCTCGGCAACTTCAGGCAGATCTACACGGATGGACGCGAACTGCCGAAAGATCCGAACCCAACCTGGATGGGCTACGCAGTCGGGCATTGGGAAGGCGACACGCTGGTGGTAGTAACAGCGGGGTTCAACGACAAAACCTGGCTCGATATGGTGGGGCATCCCCATTCCGAGCGTCTGCGCGTTACCGAGAAGTTCCGGCGCGCCGACTTCGGACACATGCAGGTTCAGGTCACCTACGACGATCCCGAGACGCTGACCAAGCCGCTGACCATGTCCGTGGCGGTTAACTACGCAGTGGATGCGGACATGCTGGAGTACGTGTGCAACGAGGACGAGCGGGATACGGAGCATCTGGTGGGGACGGCGAAAGTTGAGGCACATCCCAGCCCGGCCGTGCTGGACAGATACGTGGGCGAATACAAGTTTCGCGACGGAGTCACTGCCTCCAGGGACTTTTACGGTCCGGATCAAATCGTAAGCGTGCTAAAGGGACAACTGTACATGAAGGATTTTCCACTGGTCCCGCAGAGCGAGACCAGCTTCGATTCGACCGCCGGGACGATTGAGTTTCACCTGGATTCGAATGGCCAAGCTACGCACTTTATCCTCAGCGCCGCGGAAGGCGATTCTCGATATGATCGCACTCACTGACGCGGGGCCGGTTTCCTGCGAAGGCGGTTTTCTGCTTACACTGGTGTCGTGCCGGCAGACTTTACTCATGTCTTTGCGGTGCTCAAGCCGGTACTTGCCAGCCAGGCCTCTCGCCTGTCGGTAAAGAAAGATGCGCCGGGCGAATATACGCTCGTCACGAAATCGCCATCGCCATTTGCGCAGCACAAGGGCCAGCCCATGTGGTTTGGCGCCGTGAAAGTCGGCAAAGCGTACGTCAGCTACCACCTCGTGCCGCTGTATATGGACCCAACGCTGACGCGCACGATTTCGCACGCGCTCAAGAAACGTATGCAGGGAAAGGCCTGCTTCAACTTCAAAGCCGTACCCGAGACCACGATCGTTACCGAGTTAAAACAATTGACAGCAGCGGCCGTCGATCAGTGGGCCGCTCAGAGCTGGCTCTGAGTCTGCAAGAAGTTCAAGTTCAAAGCAGAGTAATGAGGAGAAGCGCCGATCGGGTCCTGACGACTCATGTCGGTTCCTGGCCGGCGCCGCCCGATCAAGCAGTGCCATCGGCGAAGTCATGCAGCATCAGCGAGACTGCGGCGTGGACATTATTAACGAGGGTGAACTTACGAAAGGCGGCAGTTGGATTGTATTCTTTAACGAGCGTCTCAGCGGATTTGAACCGAGTGCCACGGGTAGCGTGGCAAATCTCCTGAAGAGCAGCAGGGACTGCCAGGAATTCGGCGAGTTTTATAACGCGGCACTGGAGGGTGGCACACTGTTCGAGCAGACGCGAACGGCCCCTCAGCAGGTAAACACCCAGGCTAGGTTGGACTGGGATTGTGCTGGGCCCACCACCTATTTGCGGGCAGGAAGCCCTTAAGCGTGAGTAAGGCAGCTGAGGGTTGCTCGGGGAAGCCCTGCCGAAAGGCAGGCGCTGTGAAGAGCTAAAGGCGAGACTTGGGCAGATGTTCCTTGATTCAACACAAGCGTCGAGATGAGTCCTGACCACAGACATCAACTAATGGGTCACCTTGTCCGGCGATAAGGCCTGTCCGGTGTGCTTCGTCTGGCCAAGGCACGCAAAGAGTGCGTGCGCCACGGGGGTTCACTTCACCATGTGGATGCGATCTTTTTCGTTCTCGCTGCAGAACATCTCGAAGATATCGTTGTCCGGCACCAGATCGTAGGGGATCAGGACCGTGAACTTTCGTATGTACAGCGTGGGATCGTCGAATGTTACTTCGTAATCCAGATGGCCGAAATCGCGCCGGCGAAAACGCTCCGTCACATGCATGGCTTCACTGCGGGGATGCCCCATGGCGTCGATTGGCGTCCGATCGTTGAATCCGCGGGTCTCGACGACGAAGGCGTCGCCCTCCCAGCGACCGGTGGAATATCCGAGATATGCCGGAAACTCGAAGGTGGCCGGAAATTCGCGGCCATCCGTGAAAACCTGGCGGTGCAGATTGTCGACTTCGTAGAGAATCATCGTCTCTTTAGGCGCCTGAACGATTTTGAAAGGTTCGGCAAGCAGCCCGGCCACAGGCCAGCCATACTCGCCATGGCATACATTTGTAACCTGCCGCTCGGCGGCCCGGCGCTTCATCACCGCCTCTGCTTCGGGGCGCAGCACGGACTCTCCAGGCATCAAATCGAGGAGGGCGTTGTAGCCGTATTTGTGCACCGCCTCGAGTTCCATCCCAATCAGCGCATCCGCCGATTCGGCCTCGTATGCGGCGCCGAAAATACGCTTGAATTCAGCGATCGCGGTGCGCTCGTGCAGCCAGACGCCGGTCAGATCCGGCTTGCCATTCGGGGTGCGAGGCGCCGGAGCGGAGAGGTTTGGTTTTCCGTCTTTCAGCCGCGGGATGCCCGGGTCCTTGTGGTTCAGCCATTGTGCGGGTGCCCCGGTACACAGGAGAAGCGCGGGGACGAGCAACCGCGAGCAGGTCATTCTCAGATCATACAGAAGCCGGACCAGTATGTAGTACACCGCTCCCTTTGGTCACGGCTCGGAAAAACCGTTATTGTCACCGGTTGACATTGAAGTATTCAACCATCGCAGGCTTGTGCGGGATTGACCAGAGTGCCGATACTAGTGCATCGGTACCAGTGGTGTCCCATCCAGCACACTCCGAGGCCCGGTTCTGGGAAGAAGACGCGATCACGTTAGACATCGAGCCCGCCGGGACGATCGAGGAAGACGGTTCCTCCACCGATCACTACGAGATTCTGAGGCTTGGCCCGCAAGCAGACGAGGAGACAATCGAGCGCGTATACCGCACGCTCGCGGATCGTTTTCATCCCGACACCCCGAGCACTGGCGACGCGGAGACTTTTCTGCGCATCAGAGAGGCCTACGAGACTCTGTCCAACCCGGCCAAACGCGCAGAGTATAACGCTCTCCGGCAGTACAACAGAGGCTCAACGCGCTTCCGGCTGCAAGGCCCTGAGTTCTTTGCCGGTGTCGTTGGCGAGCAGAATCGCAGGCTGGCTGCACTCTGTCTTCTCTATCGCCAGCGGGTCAGCACCCACGAGTCCCCAGGACTTACGCTCCTCGATCTGGAGCAGTCGACCGGATGCACGCGTGAAGAACTCACTTCCGCCTTGTGGTACCTGTGCGAAAAGAAATGGGCGAAGCTCGGTGAGTCAACCGAGTACAGTATTACCGCCGAAGGTTTCGACGTCGTCGAGGACAAGATAGAAGAGCGATTGGAATTTCGCGCCCTCGCGACGGCATGCTATTACGGTTTGCCCCGGAGCGCCGCCGACCGCCTCTGCTTCCCGCGAGCCCCCGAGCCCGTGCTTGCGCCGCAAGAGCCGACCTTCTTAGCATTACCTTCGAGCGACAAAATGCCGGTTGAGGTTAATCACCAGGCCGATACACCGACGAACGATGGCACTCCCGTGCCAATCATCGACGTCTTTAAGAAGCTTGGGCAGGATCGAGCGCGAATGACCGCGCTCAGGATCACCGATAACGAAGTGATGAAGTATTACAGCGATTGCGGGGCGAAGGGGGAGCACAAGGACCAGGCTTTCGCAACGCTGGTAAAACGGTTCGATTTGACACGAGCCGAGGCCGCTTTCGTTGGCGACGTTCTCGGCACCTGCGCCCCGTTCTGAGACACCGCCCCCGGCGCGATCAGGGCGAGAGTGAACGATACCAATTCGTCACGACCGTTATCGGCTGCACCGCCACGCTTTTCTTGTCGGGTGAAACAGGGGAGGCATCGGAACCCGTGCCAGTCTGATCGACCCGGGCCGATTCATCGCCATTGGCAGCAGCGCTGGCTGAACGGAACGCCAGCATACCATTGTCTGAAACGGAGAATGCTCCGAAATCGGCGTTCCCTCCGTCCTGCACCTGTTCGGCCACCGGGAGCATCTCTCCCGCAATCTTCAGTGCGCTTGCGTCGAACGGCTGCGCCATTAGTGTCTTCTCACGCCGGAACAGGAGTTCGGCGATTCCCCCCGGCTTTGCCGGTGGGGCATAAAGCGCATTTGTATTCCCGGGCAGGAGCCGCACGGGGGCGGCTCCGTCCAGCGATCCAACGAAAACACCGGAACCATCCGGCTGGTTCGACGCTGCGGTGTAAAGAAAGTGGAGCCCGTCCGGAAGGAACACGGGAAATCGATGCCCAGCTCCGGAGCCGCCATTCGCCGCCAGTTTGGTAACGCGAGTGGGAACGCCTCCGGCGGCGGGCACACTGAAAATGGGCCGGGCGGGACCGGGAGAAAACAGAATCAAGCCGTTACGATTCCACGCGCCGCCGCGACCGCCGGAGGCATCGCACAAGGTCTCGGGCAGGCCGCCCGCAATGGCGATTTTCTTTAGCTTGCCATGTGTGAAGAATCCCAGATACGCGCCGTCCGGCGACCAGAACGGATAGCTCGCTCCGCTGGTTTCCGACAAAAGTCGCGATTCGAGTGTGTCCAGAGCGAGGACCCACAATTGGCTCGGTCCGCCTTTGCTGGCCACGAACGCAAGATGACGCCCATCCGGCGACAGCGCCGGATACTCGGCGGCCGCAGTCCCAGGAGTTGGAATCTGATAGCGCACGCTCCGCCCCACGAGTGAGTGCTCATAGAAATAGAAGAATAGAAGAGCGACCGTCGACACGGCGAGCAAGACCGCGGCGATCTCCATTCGCTTCTCGAACCGCGACCGCCGGGCAACGGCGGTTTTGCCCTGCTCTTTTCGGGAAGGACTCTGAAATCGGCGATCGTCTGTGAGGGGAGGCTTCAAATCCTCGCGCGGACGCGCCCGCAGCCTCCGCTTTGCATTGGCTTGAACCTTCGCCAATGCCGAAACAGTATTGCTCACAAACAATCGCAAACCCGCGAGGATTTTTAGCAGGACGAGGCCGAACGCCCGGAAACGGGCGCCTATACCGGTGCCCTTTCCGTCTGCCTCTTCCGGCGCCGGATCCCGCGTAGTGCCCGGAGTCGATTCCATGACGCTCAGCATGGTCGGTGGTTCGAAAGCCAATTCGGGTTGCTCAGCCGGCTTCACCTGATCGATATCCAGCGCTTTGACCGATCCGTTCGGCTCGGTCTCGACATCGAGCGAGACGGCAACCTGCTTTGTAACAGCAGGCACTTCTTCAGCAGGAATTGGGGCCTGCGCGATTTGCTCGGCCGGGGCTTCGATGAGTGCGATCGCCATTCCCGCGGCGCGCTCATCAGGAACCAGGGCGGTCAACGTCCTCTCGGCAGGAGCGGGCGGTTCGGCGTTCGTCAATGCCGCGACGGGCAACATTTCGGCCGCCTCCGCCTCGGCGCCCAACGGTTCCCAGGCTTTGATGTCCGTTTGCTCAACTTCGGCGGCCTGCGGAGGATTTTGCTTCTCGATGATTTCGAAACCGGCGGCAGTATTGCCGGATTCGGCATCATCGTCCTCAATCGGAATTGGTTCCTGTGCGATCTCCTCCGCTGGAACCGGATCCGCTGCCAGATTCATCGCCAGTTCCGCTGCGGGCTCGTCAGGAACCAGTGCGGCCCCCTCGGAAGTCGCTGGCGGCTCCTCAACTTTGATGTCCGGTTGCTCTACTTCGAGGACCTGCTGCGGATGCTGCTTGTCGGGGGCGCAATCGGTGTCTTCGGAATCGAGCCAGGCTCTCTCGATGATTTCGAAACCGGCGGCGCTAATGCTGGATTCGGCATCATCGTCCTCAATCGGAATTGGTTCCCGCTCGACTCCCCCCGCTGGAACCGGATCCGCGGCCAGACTCATCGCCAGTCCCGCCGCGGGCTCGTCAGGAACCAGTGCGGGCCCCTCGGAAGTAGCTGGCGGCTCCTCAACTTTGATGTCCGGTTGCTCTACTTCGAGGACCTGCTGCGGATTCTGCTGCTCGGGGGCGCAATCGGTGTCTTCGGAATCGAGCCAGGCCCTCTGGATGATTTCGAAACCGGCGGCGGTATTGCTGGACTCGATGTCATCTTCCTCAATCAGAATTGGTCCTTGTGCAATTCCCTCCGCTGGATCCGGATCCGCGGCCAGATTCATCGCCAGTCCCGCTGCGGGCTCGTCAGGAACCAGTGCGGCCAATGTCCCCTCAGAAGTCGCGGGAGGCTCCTCGGTTTTGATGTCGGCTTGCTTTACTTCGGTGACCTGTTGCGGATTCTCTTTCTCAGGTGCGGTATAAGTGTCTACGGAATCGAGCCAAGCTCTCTCGATTATTTCGAAACCGCTGGCGGTAATGCCGGATTCGGCATCATCGTCCTCAATCGGAATTGGTCCGTGTGCGGTCCCCTCCGCCGGCACCGAATCCGCAGCCAGATTCATCGCCAGTCCCGCTGCCGGCTCTTCAGGAACCAGCGCGGCTAACGTCCTTTCGGCAGGCACCGGCGGCTCCTCGACTTTGATGTCCGTTTGCTCCACTTCAGGGATCTGCAGCGGATTCTGCTGCTCGGGCGCAGTATTGATATCTTCGGAATCGCGCCAGGTCCTCTCAATGATTTCGAAACCGGAGGCGGTATTGCCGAACTCGACGTCATCTTGCTCAATCGGAATCGGTTCTGGTGCGGGCCGCTCCGCCGGGGCCGGGTCTTCGACCAGATCCATCACCAGTCCAACTGCGGGCTCGTCAGGAACTAATGCGGCCAATGTCCCCTCGGAAGTCGCTTGCAGCTCCTCGACTGTGATGTCCGTTGGCTCGACTTCGGTGACCTCCTGCGGAGTCTGCTGCTCGGGGGCGCACACCGGGGATTCGAGCATGATCGGGACCGGTTCCTGCGCGATTCCATCCGCCGGAGCTGGATCCTCGACCAGATTCATCGCCGGTCCCGTTGCCGGCTCGTCAGGAACCAGTGGGGCCAACGTCCTGTCGTCGGGCGCCTCGGCCTTGCTGTCCGCTGACTCTACTTCGGCGACGGGCTGAGACTTCTTTTTCTCGCGGCCGATCGGATTGGTCTCGCTTTCGTATTTACGAATTCGTTGCTGCCGGTGTCTTCGCGGTAGCGCCGGGCCTTCTCGACGACTTCGAAGGCGGCGGCGGTATTGCTTCTTGGGACCGGGCGTTTCTTCAATCGGAATCGGTTCCTGCGCGATCCCCTCCGCGAGGGCCGGGTCTTCGGCGAGTGTCATCGCCAGTGCGGCTGCCAGCCCATCGCGGACCGGGGCCGCCAACGTCATCTCGGCAGGCACCTGCGGCTCGGACGTCGCCGGGTCCGCAGCAGGATTACTCTCGACAATTTCGAAACCGGGAGGGGCAATGCTGGAATCGCCGGCATCTTCGGGCTTGGCAAGATCCTTCGCAAGACCGAGCGCGGCAATCGGAATCGGCTCCTGTGCGGTGAGCTCCGCGGGGGCCGGGTCTTCGACGAGTGTCGTCGCCAGCGCGGCTGCCAGTCCATCGCGGACCGGAGCTGCCAACATCATCTCGGCAGCCACCTGCGGCTCGGGCGTCGCCGGGTCCACAGGAGGAATGCTGTCGACAATTTCGAAACCGGCAGCGGTCATGCTGGACTCGTCGTCATCTTCGGACTTGGCAAGCTGGCTTGCAATACCAAGCGCATCTTCAATCGGAATCGATTCCTGTGCGGCGCGCTCCGCCGGGGCTGGGTGTTCGGCAAGTGCCATCGTCAACCCCATTGCCACCTCGTCGCGAACCAGGGCTGCCAACGTACTCTCGGCAGGTACCGGCGGCTTGGGCGTCGTCGGCTCCGCGACAGGATTGCTCTCGGCGATTTCGAAACCGGCAGCGGTAATGCGGGAATCGTCGTCATTTTCGGACGTGGCAACCTGTTTCGCAATACGAGGCGCTTCAATCGCAATCCCCTCCGCCGGAGCCGGATATTCGACGAGCGCCGTCGTCAACCCCATTGCCAGTTCCTCGCGAATCAGAGCTGCCAACATGCTTTCGGCGAGCGCCGGCGGCTCAGGCGTCGCCGTCGCGATCCGCTCCGCCGGGGCCGGGTCTTCGACGAGTACCGTCGCGAGCATCGCTGCCGGCTCGGCTGCTTTGGTTTCTGCCTGCCCTGCTTCGGTGACTGGCTGCGAATTCTGTTTCTCGGGGGCGGAAGCATCGGCCGACAGCGTTGGACTCTCCTTCGGTGATGCGAATTCGTTGCCGCCGGTGTCATCGGGATAGAGCCACGCCCAAAAGTTGGTTACATCCCGTTCTTTCGATTCGCTCGCGACGGTATCAACACCAGCGGTGGCGCTGTTATTGACGCCATCTCCGAACCTGGTAACCTGCTCCGTAAAACCAAGCGCGGCGGCAATCGGAATCGGCTCCCGCGCGATGCGCTCTACATCAGTTGGATCTTCGACCAGATCCAGCGCCAGTTCCGCCGGCGGCTCGTCGAGTACCAGAGCTGCCACCTTCCTCTCGGAAGAAGCAGGCGTCTCCTCGGCTTTGATGCCGGCCTGCGCTACTTCGGCGGCTGGCTTCGAATTGTGTATCTCAAGGGCGCCGGCGATGTTCGCGGCGGTGTTCGATGCGGGGGACTCAGGCGTTACCGAAGCGGTCTTTGGTCTCTGCGCGACTGGTTGCGATGGTCTCGCACTGGCGTATATGAATTCGTTGTCGCCGGTGTCCTCGGGATAGAGCCAGGCCCACAACTTTGCTGCGTCCCGTTCTTCCAGTTTGCTCTCGACGACATCGAAACCTGCGGCGGTAATGCGATATTCGGCGCCATCCCCGACCTTGGCCCATTTCTTTTCGCACAGATACCAAAGGGCGGGGCCGAGTTCTTCGCGCGTGCATCCGGTCGTCTGTTCCAGATCGAGAAGCGAAAGTCCCGGCGATTCACCGACCCGCTGACGATAAAGGAGACAAAGGACAGCCAGCCTGCGATTCTGTTCGCCTCTGACACCATCAAAGAATTCGCGGTCCCGCAACCGGAACCGCGCCGAGCCTCTGGTGCGCTCCCGGAGCGCGTTATACCGCGCTCGTTTGGCCGGGTTGGAAAGAGTCTCGTAGGCCCTCCTGATCCGCCGAAGAACCACTGCATCGCCGGTGCCCGGGCCGTTGGAGTGAAAACGACCAGCAAGCGTGCGGTATACGCGTTCGATTGTCTCCTCGTCCGCTTGTGGGCCAAGCCTCAGAATCTCGTAGTGATCGATGGAGAAGACGTCTTCGTCAGGCGGCTCGGCGGGCTTGATGTCCAGGGTGGTTCCGCCTTGCGGTAAAGAGCCGGGTTCGACGTTTGCTGAATCTGATGGAGACATCTCGGGAAACCGGAGAATGACGATTCTTAGGTTGTCCCAATCAGTTGTGGAAGAAGGCTTCGCGGCGATACGCTCATCATCGGGAGCATCGGTTTCAATCCTGTTGATTTCCTGGCGCGGTGGATGGGAAACCGATAAAACATAAAGAACGAAGCCGGGACGCGGCCGGTACTAAAATACCAGTATTATGTCCTGTTCAACTGCTCGCAAGTATGAAGGTGGTTGACTACCTCACTGTCAACTGAAGATATCGTCAACTGAAGATATCCTTAACAGTTCGGCCGGGTACTCGCGAGTGTGCGTGGCCTGAGTCACGCGCAGTGGGACGCTGGTGGGCACGCTCCTAAGGCAGGGCGAACACGAAGAGACCCTTTTCGGTTGTTGCGCCGCGCCCTGTTCCGCCGGCCGCCGCCACGATAGCCACGTACTGCTTCCCGTTCTTTCCCTGATACGTAATCGGAACGGCGGTGGCGGTGTAGTCGAGCTGGTATGTCCACAGCTCCCTGCCGTTCTTCGAATCGAACGCGCGGAAGCGGTTGTCGTTGGTCGCCCCGATGAAGACGAGACCGCCGCCGGTGGCAATGGGTCCGCCAGTATTCTGCACGCCCGTATTGCGTTTGCCTTCGGGCAGTGAGTCGGTCGCGCCGAGAGGCACCTCCCAGGCGAAATCGCCGGTGTTGGCGTTGACGGCGATCAGCCGCCCCCATGGTGGTTTGAAACAAGGCCAGTTGCCGGTGGTGCGGCCGCCGGCATCGCGCACTACGGCGTTGAAGAAGCCAATCCCCGGCGGGGACGTGCGTATATAAGGAACAAGGCCTTCGGGATTGCCGGGAGCATAGCGCGGATTGTCCTCCATCCAGCCGATCAGCGGACTGTCCTTCGTGTTGACGAAGACGTAGCCGAGCTTCGGATCCGACGCCGTGCCTCCCCAGTTGGCGCCGCCGGTGGCGCCGGGGAATATGATTCCGGCTTGCGACTGCGCTCCTTTGGCGTGATAGGGCAATGGCGTGAACGGTCCGGCGTTGTAGAGTCCACCGAACTTGGCGTACATTTCCTGGCAGGCTTTGGCGTGTTCCGGGGTGGTGTCGGCAGCGGTCACGATGTCGTCGCGGGTGAAGCTGACGCGCGAGATCGGCGGCGGCTTGACCGGGAATGGCTGGGTCGGATAACTGGCTTCGCCAGGAACGTTGCTCCTGGCCACGGGCCGTTCCTCAACTCCGAAAACGGGCTTGCCCGTGAGGCGGTCGAGGATGAACATGTATCCGGATTTTCCGACCTGCGCCAGCGCCGGAATCTTCTTTCCGTTGCGGACGATGTCGATGAGACCGGGCGCGGGCGGCAGGTTGTAATCCCAAAGCTCGTGGCGCACGGTCTGGAAATACCATTTCAATTTGCCGGTAGCGGCATCGAGAGCGACCAGAGTATTGCCGAAGAGGTTCGCGCCGGGCCTGTCTCCACCCCAGAAGTTGGCGCCCGACCCGCTGACCGGCTCATATACAATGCCGTGCGCTTCGTCGACCGTGAGCGCGAAGGCCCACACGTTGTTCCCAGTTCGATTCTTCCAGCTGTCGCCACCCCAGGTATCATTGCCCACTTCGCCCGGATGTGGAAACGTATGGAAGGTCCAAAGCTCTTTGCCGGTGCGGACGTCGTATCCGTGCGCTTCAGGAATCTGTCCGCCTGCCTGTTCGAGCTGAGGGCCGATATGCCGCTCACCGGGTCCATAAAAGTTGGTGCCGATCAGCAAAGTGTTTTTGAAAATGGTGGGTGCTCCGTCGTAGGGTACGGTCAGCGGCACTTCCCCCTCGTTGCCGAAGCCGGGATCCACTTTGCCGGTGCGGGCGTTGAGCGCCATCATCTTTCTGGCGGTAGTGAAGATGATGCGGGGAGGGTTGTCGCGGTCGCCGGGACAGTAGGCGACGCCGCGGAAAGACGCCAGTCCGCTCTTGAGCTCATACGTCCAGATTTCTTTGCCGGTCTCGGGTTCGAGCGCGACGACGCGATCGCCCGAAGGCAGATACATGACGCTGTTGACGACGATGGGCGTGATCTCCTGATAAAGCTCGAAGGGGCTGTCGCCGGCGATGGTCTTGCCTTCGCGGTTGAAGCCGTACGTCCATACGTTGGTGAGCTTGGCGACGTTGGCCGTGTTGATTTGCGTCAGCGGGGAATAACGGGTGCCGGCGAGGTCGCGGTTGAACATGGGCCAATCCGCGGCTTGTTGCGCGCCGACTGCTGAAGAATAAAGCAGGGCCAGGGGCAGCATTGCAGATTTGCTTCTCATAAGTTGTCGCCTGATTGGCGATTATAGGCGATGGCCGATATTCAACAACGGTTGCAGAAATTGGCGTAACAGGCTGGAGCAGCTGAAAGTGCCTGTGTAATCCGATGAATTAGTGCGCGATAAGAGCCCTTTGTGCGATGCAGACCGGCCGGACGGGGGCGTCCGGCGCAGACCCGGGGGTCCGCCCCACTTCACGTTGACCGGTTTCTTTCGGTGAGATACGATCAGTCAGCCATGCCACCGCCGGGAAATAGGAGAGTTATGAGACCGCTCGCCGTTTTTACATTCGCAGGTGTCGCCGCAATGGCGCCCGCTCAGGCCCAACCGGCAGGCCATATACAGAGCCTGTCGCATGCGATTCATGCCGTCAACGATCTCGACACCACGCTGGCGTTCTACCGCGATGTGTTCGACCTGCGCGGCAATCCGCAGGATTTTCCGAACCCAGCGGTTCCTCTGCTGACCAACGCGCCGGGCGTTACCCTGCGCATGTCCATGTTGGCCCTGCCTGGCAAGATGCGCTTTGAGCTGACCAATTTTAAGGGCGTTGAGCGGAAACCGGCGCAGGCCAAGTACACGGACCCCGGCGCGGGGAGCATCGTGTTCCACGTCCGCGATATCGATACTGCCCTTACGAACGCGAGGAAGGCCAATGCGCCCGTTGTGACGACGGGCGGGGTTCCGGTGGAAATTACGACTGCGGGGGGGAAGGCTCGTTCCGTCATCATTCGCGATCCGGATGGTTTCTTTGTGCAGTTGATCCAGGACGCTGCGGCAGCAGGAGAGCCTGAAGGCAATGTGCATCGCGTGTCGCTCGCTTACACCATGGAAAGCGCGGAATCCACGAGCAAGTTTTACACCGGCATGATGGGGATCGAACTTTCCGCACCGTCTGCATTTTCGAAAGACCCGGCTCTGCTCCAGTTGTATGGCGCGCCTGCCGGCACGGAGTTTCGCAAGATCTCAGGGCTGATGGCCGGTCCGCCCGCGGCGGTGGAGTTCACCGAATTCCGGGGCGTTCCGCGTTCCAAGTTTCATCTTCGCGTTCGAGACCCGGGCGCTCCCGCGATGGCGATCCAGGTTACCAACCTCGTAGGGATGGTTGCGCAAATGAAAGCGGCCGGCGTCAACTTGATCTCCGCCAATGGAGAGCTCGTCGACTTTGGCAACGGGATCCACAATATTTTTGTCGAGGATCCCAATGGCATGAACATCGAATTGTTCGAACGTGCCGCTCCGCAGGACAGAGGCAACGCAAAGTAGCTGCGGCGCGCAGGGCGAGCACCGAAAAAAGCTGGGCAGAGAACGCGATGCGATCAGGACGACGCGCCAGCCGCGGCAGCTTTGAAGAATGTCAGCAGGTCGGCGTTGATTTGGTCCGCGTTCGTCGCAGGCATGCCATGCGGAAAGCCCGGATAGACCTTCAGCGTCGCGTTTCTGAGTATCTTCGCGGACATCAGACCAGCGGCGCCGATCGGCACAATCTGATCGTCGTCTCCATGCATCACCAGCACAGGGACTTCGATCTTCTTAAGGTCTTCGGTAAAGTCGGTCTCGGAAAACGCCTTGATGCAGTCGTAATGGGCCTTGTGGCCGCCCATCATTCCCTGCAACCACCAGTGTTCGCGAATACCCTCGGATATCTTTGCGCCAGGGCGGTTGTAACCGTAAAACGGCAGAGTGATGTCTTTGTAGAACTGCGGACGGTTGGCGGCGAGCTGCGCCCGGAGATCATCGAAGACTGACAGGGGCAGGCCCCCCGGATTGTTTTCCGTCTTCAGCATCAGGGGTGGCACGGCGCTGATGAGCACCGCTTTGGCGACACGCCTGGCGCCGTGGCGGCCCAAGTAGCGCGCGACTTCACCACCACCGGTGGAGTGACCTACCATGATCGCGTCTTTAAGATCGAGTTTTTCAAAGAGCGCCGCGAGATCGTCCGCATACGTGTCCATTTCGTTGCCATCCCACGTCTGGGTGGAGCGCCCGTGACCCCTCCGGTCGTGCGCAATGACGCGATAGCCATGCTGCCCGAAGTACAGCATCTGCCCGTCCCAATCGTCCGCGGTCAGGGGCCAACCGTGAGAGAACACGATCGGCTGTCCGTGGCCCCAATCCTTGTAGTAAATTTGCGTCCCGTCCTTCGTGATAATGATGCTCATGCGTGTCCTTCCTTGTTTGTTCACCCGAATGGCCCTTCGGGTGATGCTCCCAGTTACTTCCCGCAGGCGTTTTGTAGAGCCATAATCGCACGCCGGCAGTACTGCGCCTGGCCCTGAAATGCAGTAAAATTCATCATGAGGTTCGCGGGCGTCGGCTTGGAGTTCGTCCTGAACGGGGAGACCGTGCGGGAGAACGCTATAGCCCCGCAGGTCACGCTTCTCGACTACATCAGGTGCCGTGGGCTGACGGGTGCGAAGGAAGGCTGCGCCGAAGGTGAGTGCGGCGCCTGTGCGGTCTTGTTCGTGACATCCGCAAACAAAGGCGCCTCCTATCAGTCTGTCAATAGTTGCCTGGTTCCCCTTCCTGCCGCCACCGGCTGCGAAATCTACACCGTCGAGTCGCTGGCGGAATCCGGACTCTGCGAAGTGCAGCGCGCTATGGCGGAGCGCGGTGGATCGCAGTGCGGATATTGCACACCCGGTTTCGTGGTCAGTATGTTCGCGGAACAATTCCGCGAGCACGGAAATGGTTTCGATTCCGATACTCTGGGCGGGAATCTTTGCCGCTGCACAGGCTACAGGCCTATCCGCGATGCTATGCAGTCGCTCGGCGCTCCACCGGATAGTGCGCTGCGGCGGCGTCTCGATCTGCCTGCTCCGCGGGTTCATCCCATGCACTACGAATCCGCGGGAGGACGATTCTCGCGGCCCTGTAGTCTCGGCGGCTGTCTGAAACTCGTCGCGCAGGACGACGCCGCGGAATTCGTCGCGGGAAATACCGATCTGGGCGTGACGACCAACCTGCGGCATCGGCGATTTCCCCACTTAATCAGTCTGGATGGCGTCCCGGAGCTGCGCGAATTTCGCGATACGCCGGACTCAATCGAAATCGGCGCCGGGTTGACGCTGACGGAGATCGGCGAGCGCTGGATCAGTGCGCCGGACTTGTTTCACGATTGGCTTCGTTTATTCGCGTCGCCGCTGATTCGCAATCGCGCCACGCTCGGCGGCAATCTCGCCACAGCCTCTCCGATCGGCGACGCCGCCCCGATGCTCCTCGCGCTCGACGCGGACTTGCTCATAGCGGGCGTCAAGGGCGAACGCACGATCCCGCTTCACTCCTTCTTTCGCGCTTACAGAGAGACTTCATTGGAGCGGGGCGAAGTTATCCGATCGGTGCGGATTCCGAAACCGCTGCCGACACACGCGCGTTTCTATAAAGTAGCCAAACGCCGAGTGGACGACATCAGTACGGTCGCTGCGGGCATCGCCATCCGCGCCGGCGATTCCGGCGGGATACAGAGCGCTCGAATTGCGTTTGGGGGAGTCGGGCCGACTCCCCTGCGGGTGGTGGAAGCCGAGGACGCGATCGTACACAGCGATCTCGAACGCGCCAAAGACATTCTCCGCCGCACGCTGCATCCGATGAGCGACCATCGCGGTTCGGCTGATTACAGACTCGCCATGGCCCAGAGCCTTCTCGATAAGTTCCTGTGGTCCGTAACATGAAAATCGCAGGCCAGCCATTCCCTCACGAAAGCGCGCACGGACACGTCACCGGTGAAGCGCTCTACACCGACGACCTCGTTCTCCAGTTCCCCGGAACCCTGCACGCCTGGCCTGTACTCTCTCCACATGCTCACGCGTTCGTGGTGCGTCTCGATGCCAACGCCGCCCTGGAGGAGCCCGGCGTTGTTGCGACCCTGACTGCCGCGGATGTTCCAGGCGAGGGCGACTCCGGCTCCAATCGTCACGACGAGCCGTTGTTCCCCACTGAGGTCGCTTATCATTCCCAGCCCGTCGCCTGGGTGCTTGGTGAAACGCTCGAAGCCGCGCGCCTCGGGGCTTCGAAGGTCAGTGTTGAGTATCGCGCGCTCACGCCCATTCTGACGATTGAAGACGCCATTACAGCCGGGAGTTTCCACTCGGGCCCGTTTCATATCCGGCGCAGCATCGGGAGAGATGACGCGGGCGAAGCCATCAAGCGCAGCCCCCACCGAGTTACCGGCCAGATCGCGATCGGAGGTCAGGAACATTTCTATCTCGAGACGCAATGCGCTATCGCCCGCTTCGATGAGACCGATGGAATCGTCGTCGATTCTTCCACCCAGCATCCGGCTGAAACCCAGGAAGTTGTGGCGCGGGTGCTGGGCCTCGCGCGCCATCGCGTGACGGTCCAGTGTCTTCGCATGGGGGGAGCGTTCGGCGGAAAAGAGGTGCAGGCGAATCCGTGGGCTGCGATCGCGGCGTTAGGGACATGGAAGACGAAGCGGCCCGTGCGCGTTCGCCTGTCCCGGCATCTCGATATGGCGCTGACGGGGAAGCGGCATCCGTTCCTCGCAAAATTCACGGCCGGATTCGACGGCCAGGGCGTGTTGCGCGGCGTGGATCTCAAGCTTTACTCGGACGGCGGATGGAGCCTCGATCTTTCGGATCCCGTGATGTGGCGCGCTCTGTTCCATGTCGATAATGCCTACCTGATTCCCGCGCTCGATGCCGCGGGGTGGGTTTGTAAAACCCACAAGACCTCGCAGACTGCTTTCCGCGGATTCGGCGGTCCGCAGGGAATGATCGTAATTGAAGATATTCTCGATCGCATCGCGCGCACTTTGAATCTTGAACCGCACGAAGTGAGGGAGCGGAATTTCTATCGCGAGGGAGATTCCACTCATTACGGTCAACCGGTGAAAGACGCCGCGCGCATGTCGAGAATCTGGAAGGAATTGAAGCAATCGAGCGAGTTCGATGCCAGACTCCGGGCCGTTGCGGAATTTAACGCCGTGCATCCGCATTCGAAGCGCGGACTGGCGATCACGCCCTCGAAGTTCGGAATTTCCTTCACCGCTACATTCTTCAATCAGGCGGGCGCGCTCGTTCTTATGTATCGCGATGGCACCGTGCAGGTGAATCATGGCGGAACGGAAATGGGCCAGGGCCTCCACACCAAGGTCCGGCAAATCGCCGCAGAGAGTCTGGGCGTAACTCTGGATGCGGTTCGCGTGATGCCAACGCGCACCGATAAAGTGCCGAACACGTCCGCGACCGCGGCTTCGGCGGGCACGGATTTAAACGGCGCGGCGGTTCTCGATGCCTGTAGACAGATTCAGTCGCGTTTAATTCCCATTGCGGCCAAGCTGCTCAAGTGCGACGACGTGTCCGTGCGATTTGAAAAAGGGCGCGTGTTTTCCAACGACGCCATCGGCGATGACACCAGTATCGAACTGGCGGTTGTGATCGAGGCCGCATACCGTAATCGCGTCGCCCTTTTCGCGCACGGTTACTATCGCACGCCGGAAATTCATTTCAATCCGAAGACCGCGACTGGTAAACCATTTCACTATTTCGCGTACGGCGCGGCAGTGAGTGAAGTAGAGATAGACGGGTTCACCGGCGAACATCGCATCCTGCGCGCCGACCTTTTGCAGGACGTCGGCGATTCCGTTTCGCCGCTGGTCGATCTCGGGCAGATCGAAGGTGGCTTCCTTCAGGGAATCGGCTGGCTCACGGTCGAGGAGCTTCTGTGGGATGCGCAGGGCAGAGTTGCGACTGCGGGCGCGTCCACTTACAAACTTCCCTCGTGGCCGGAGATGCCGGAGGTATTCAATGTGGCCTTCCTCGAAAGAGCAGCCGAGCCCGGCGTGGTCTTCGGCAGCAAAGCGGTAGGGGAACCTCCGTTGATGCTGGCGTTCTCGGTTCGTGAGGCGATCCGCGCCGCTATTGCCGCATTTGGCGTCAATGGAGTTATTACACTCGACAGTCCCGCCACGCCGGAGCGAATTTACTGGGCCATCGAGAATGCCAGAGCTTCGAGCCACGCCTCCATTGCCCCGGCCACGGGGGCCATTCACGGGTGAACATTCTCAGAGCTGCCATTTTTCACACGCCCCGGAATCCGTTTCTCACCGCGAATGCATTGGTCGCGCATACCGATGGGGCATTGGCGATTGAGAATGGAAAAGTGGTCGATTGCGGCGATTACAGTACCGTTGCGAAAGCCCATCCGGACGCCCCGGTCCGCGACCTGCGCGGCGGTTACATTCTGCCCGGATTCATCGACACGCACGTGCACTTCCCGCAGGTCCGCATCCTCGGCGGCTTGGGATACGAGTTGCTCGATTGGCTGGAACAACTAACGCTGCCCGAAGAGGCCCGGTTGGCCGACGCGGCTTACGCATCCTCCATCGCGCAGGAGTTTGTCGCCGCCCTCGCCTCACACGGCACCACCACGGCGCTGGTCTTCGGTTCGCATTTCGCGGGCGCGACCGGCGCGTTGTTCGCCGCTTCGGAGAAACGCGGATTGCGCATACTCAGCGGGCTCGTGCTTTCCGACAGGTTGTTGCTCCCCGAACTGCACCAAACTCCGGATGCCGCGTATCGGGATTCCAAAGCTTTGATTGAACGATTCGGTTCTCTTCGATACGCTGTTACGCCGCGCTTCGCGTTTTCGGCTTCGGAGGCAATGCTGTCGGTGTGCCAGGCCCTCTTACACGAAAATCCGAGCTCACTGTTTACCACTCATATCAATGAGAGCAGCCGAGAGATCGAGCAAGTCGCCCGCTTGTTTCCGTGGGCCGCCGATTACCTCGCGGTCTATGAGCGATTCGATCTCATCGGTCCGCGCTCGGTCCTCGCGCATAACGTTCATTCGAGCGGCGGCGAACTCGAACGTCTGGGTGAACGAGGACCGACCATCGCACACTGTCCGTCCAGTAATGCGGCTCTCGGGAGCGGGGTTTTTCCCATGAAGCGGCATTTCGAGGCCAACGTTCGATTCGCGTTGGGGACCGATGTGGGGGGCGGAACCGGATTCGGCATGCTCAAGGAGGGCTTGCAGGCTTACCTGATGCAACGCGTCGCATCGGAGCCGATCACATTGAGTCCCGCCCAAATGCTGTATCTCGCCACGCGTGCCGGGGCCGAGGCGCTTGGGATTGAAGACCAGACTGGCGACTTCGAGAGAGGCAAAGGGGCAGACCTCGTCTATCTCCGGCCTCCCGAAGGCAGCGTGCTCGGCGGTGTGTTGAAACGGAGTGAAGATCCTGAGCGAATTATAGCCGCGCTCTTCACCCTTGCGGGCGCGGAGAGCGTCAGAGAAGTTCGTGTCGAAGGCATTACTGTGACAGACCGTGCCATTGTTGATTGAAGAAATTAACCATTTCGCGCACCAGCAATTCACCGAATCGCTTGGTTGGGTCTTCGAACATTCGCCCTGGGTCGCCGAGCGCGTCTGGCATTACCGGCCATTTTCGTCGTGTGCCCATCTCTCCGATCTGATGAACGGCGAAGTGGCGGCAGCTTCCGTGAAAGATCAAATGGCCCTGCTCCGTGCCCATCCCGATCTCGGAACACGCGCGAAAATCAGCCCCAACTCCAGCAGGGAGCAGGCAGGTGCAGGACTCGATCGACTGACAGGCGACGAGTATATCCGATTGATCGATCTCAATGGCGCGTACCGTGAAAAGTTCGGCTTCCCGTTTCTCTATGCAGTCAAAGGCAGCGACAAATTCGCTATCCTCGAAGCTCTGGAGCGGAGGCTGAGCTCAAGCCGGGAAGATGAGTTCCAGGAGGCCCTGCGGCAGGTTTACCGGATCGCGCGCTTTCGTCTGGAAAGCATAATTAGCGAATAAGAGGACCTATGCATCAATTCGCCAGCGGATGGAAAAAGAGCTACTACGGCAAGGGCGACGTGACCGTCTACCGCCTGAATCGCGATCCGGGTCAGGGCGCAGTGTTCGGCGCCAATGTACTGATTCTGATTTATGGCGACGCTTTCTGGCCCACGTACACCACGGGCGACAACACCAGTCTGGTCGCCACCGATTCGATGAAGAACTTCATCCAACGCGAGACCATGAATTTTACCGGGCATGATCTCGAATCCTACTGTCGATTTATAGCGGACAAATTCATGAACACTTATCCGCAGGCCGAGGGTGCGCAGGTAACTGCCACCGAAATTCCTTACGCGCAACTGGGCAGCTCGTCCGTGGCTTTCGCCCCCGCGGGCCCGGAACGCGCCTGGTCGCGGATTGAAATCACACGGCAGGGTGTCGCTGAACAGCGCTCCGGCATTAGTGAGTTTCGCTTGCTTCGACTGAACGGCAGCGCCTTCCGGGGCTTCGTGCGCGATCAATACACCACGCTTCCGGACATCGCCAATCGCCCTCTCCACATGTGGCTGGATCTGGACTGGACAGGCGCTGCGTCCATCACGGGCCAAGTGCGAAAACTGGTTCATGACGTCTTCGACGGATTCGAATCCGGCAGTATCCAGCAAATCATCTATCAAATCGGGACCAAGATGCTTGCCGACATATCCTCCATCACCGAGGTGAATCTGGAAGCGAACAACCGCACTTGGGATACTATCGCCGAACAGGGCGACTCTGTCGGCGTCTACACCGATCCCCGCCCGCCCTACGGCTGTCTTGGATTGTCGTTAAGGAGATAATATGGCGCGCATATCAACCCATGTTCTTGACATCGCGAACGGCGTCCCGGCAGCCGGGATTACGGTGGAGTTGTACTCCGTCGATCACCTGATCCAGACGGCGATAACGAATTCCGATGGCCGCACCGACCCGCCGTTATTGACCGGAGATCGCATCGCGGCCGGATCCTACGAAATCGTCTTCCAGGTTGAAGCCTATTTGCAATCGGACCAGCCCTTCTTCGATCGCATTACCATCCGATTCACGGTCGACGACGAGAAGGGAAACTATCATGTGCCGCTGCTCCTCGCTCCGCACGGCTACAGCACCTATCGGGGATCATGACCGAACTGGCGAACAAGGCAATCCAATACTGCCGCGATCTCGCGTGCTTCAGCGAAAAGCCTGGCCGGACTATGCGCACGTTCCTTTCGTCGCCCATGCACGACGTACATCGCATGCTTGGCTCATGGATGCGGCAAGTCGGCATGGAAGTATCTGTGGACGCAGCCGGAAATCTGCGCGCGGTTCGTCATGGAGGCTCCGCAAGAAGGCTCGTCATCGCGTCGCACCTCGACACGGTCCCCAACGCCGGCGCATTTGACGGAATTCTCGGCGTCGTCCTCGGCGTTGCGTTAGTCGAAGCGCTCGGCGAAACATATTCCGGCCCGACTCTCGAAGTCATCGGTTTTTCCGAAGAAGAAGGCGTACGCTTCGGCATTCCGTTCATCGGCAGTCGCGCCGTCGCCGGAACGCTGGACGACACCATCCTGACGCCGCCTATTCTCGAAGCCATACGCGCCTTCGGCCTGGACCCAACCAGCCTGCCCCATGCGAAGTTATCCGCTGAAACTACTGCTTACCTCGAGTTCCACATCGAACAGGGGCCGATACTTGAAAGCCTGGAGATCCCACTGGGGATAGTGGATGGCATCGCCGGCCAAAGCCGCCTGAATCTCACGTTCCGGGGCGAAGCCAATCACGCCGGGACCACGCCGATGATTCTGCGCAGGGACGCACTCGCGGCTGCCTCGGAGTGGATTTGTCACGTCGAACAATCGGCTGCAAACAAACCCGGTCTCGTAGCCACAGTGGGTGCGATCGCGGTTGAGCCAAACGCGACGAACGTAATTCCCGGCCTTGTGCGCGTCAGTCTAGACGTCCGCCATTCCAGTGACGAAATCCGCCATTCCGCAGTCGCGGATCTCCTTGCGGCAGCTCAAAAAATCTGCGCCACCCGTGACGCGCGCACTCTTGCGAGCCGTGTCGAGACTCCCCTCTACACTTGTGGCCCCGCATGCGAACAATATCTCGATCAACCAGCAGTCGCCCTGAATCCGAACCTGGTCGAAACCTTGTCGCGCGCCGTACTATCCGCTGGCTATCCCGTGCATCGCATGCCGAGTGGCGCCGGCCACGACGCCATGATTCTCGCACCGCACGTGCCGGCCGCGATGCTGTTCCTGAGAAGCCCCGGCGGAATCAGCCATCATCCGGATGAATCCGTAATCACCGCGGATGTGGAAGCCGCCATCGATGTTGGTCTGAGGTTTATCGCCAATGTCTGAAGCAAAGCCTAATCTCGTGATCCGCGGCGGCAGCATCGTAACCCCGCAAGGCATCGTCGATGCTGACATCGCGATCGAAGGCGAACACATCGCAGCCGTTGCGAAAGGCCTTCCCGCGGGCAAGCGCGAGATCGACGCCTCAGGCCTAACCATCCTGCCTGGCCTGATCGATATCCATCTGCACTTCAACGAACCGGGCCGCGCCGATTGGGAAGGCGCCGCAACCGGCAGTCGTGCTCTCGCGGCGGGCGGCGGCACTGTGTTCTTCGACATGCCGCTGAATTCCTCGCCCTGCACGGTCAATGCGCGGCACTTCGACCAAAAGCGCACAGCCCTCGAATCGGCATCGATTACCGATTTCGCTCTCTGGGGTGGTCTCATCCCGGGCAACGCCGAGGATCTCGCCGAACTGGCGGCTCGCGGCGTAGTAGGCTTCAAAGCATTCCTGTGCGATTCCGGCCTTCCGGAATTTCCCCGCGCCGACGATCTCACGCTCTACGAAGGTATGAAGGAGTCCGCGCGTCTCGGCTTGCCCGTCGCGGTTCACGCCGAGAGCGAGGAGATCACCAAACGCCTGTCGAAACGGATAGCCGCAGCTGGCCGCGCCCAAAGTGATCGTAACGGCATTGCGGCATTCCTCGAATCTCGCCCAGTTATCGCCGAAGTTGAGGCAATCTCAAGAGCCGGACTGCTCGCCCGCGAAGCCGGTTGCAGGCTGCACATCGTCCACATCAGCTCCGGCAAGGGAGTCGCGGCTGCCCTCGAAGCGCGCTCGCTGGGCGCGGATATCTCGCTCGAAACATGTCCGCACTATCTGCTCTTCACGGAGGACGACTTCCTGCGCATCGGCGCTCTAGCGAAGTGTGCGCCACCCCTGCGCAAGCCTGCCGAAAGGGACTCGCTCTGGGCATCTGTCCTGCGCGGAGAGGTGGATGTAATCGGCTCCGACCACTCGCCTTGCCCGCCGGAAATGAAGCAGCGCGAGAACTTCTTCGAGGTCTGGGGCGGAATCGCCGGCGTGCAGTGGACGCTGCCCGCACTGATCGATAAAGGACTGGATCCGATACGCCTCGCGGCGCTCACTTCATCCAACGGCGCGCGGCGATTCGGTATCGATCGGCGCGGCGCAATCGAACCGGGCGCCATCGCGGATCTCGCGCTTATCGATCTCAATGCCTCGCAGACGGTTCGCGAAGAGTCGCTGTTCCATCGGCATCGAATCACGCCTTACTTGGGAATGAAACTGCGGGGCGTGATCCGCAAGACCATCCGCCGCGGTGAAGTGATTTACTCTGATGGAACGATTACCGCACTAACTCCGGGTGTACTGATTAAACCCGCAAGGAACGAAAATGCAACATCTGGGACGCACGCGCAGCAGTTACCAGCGCGATCATCTTCTCCACACTCCTGACACGTTCGTGCGAGCCCCGCTGCCCGGAATGCGGAACGCCACCGCCATCGTGCACGCAGGGCCCGCCATGGGTGCGGGATTCACGCAATATACCGTCGAACTGGAGCGCGATGGCAGCTTCCAGTTGGGGCAAGCTCAGAGCTTCGTGTACGTGCTCGAAGGAGTCGTCAGCTGCGCGGAAAGCCGCTTATCGGCGAGCCAGTATTCGTGGCTCCCCCCGAACCAGGCCGTCCACGTCTCCGCCGCCGAGCCGGCGCGGGTCACCGTCATCGAAAAGCCCTATTCCGCCTGGAACCGGACCGTGCCCCAAAAGCTGACAGGCGATGAGCGGCGCACTCCCGCGAAACCCATGCTGGGCGACGAAACAGTCGAAGTGCGGATGTTACTCCCCGACGATCCGGCCTTCGATTGTGCCGTAAATACGATGACGTTCCAACCGGGTGCAACTTTGCCGATGGTAGAAATTCACATCATGGAACATGGCCTTCTGATGCTGGAAGGCGAGGGCATCTATCGTCTTGGCGAACTCTGGTATCCCGTCAAGGCCGGCGACTTTATCTGGATGGCCCCTTACTGTCCCCAATGGTTCGGCGCGTTGGGAAAGACGCCCGCAAAATACCTCATCTACAAGGATTGGAACCGCCATCCCTTCAAATGACCCTCTCCATCGACACTCCGGCACTCATCGGCGAACTGGAAACCCTCGCAGCTTTCTCCGACGCGCCATCACCGGCCGTAACCCGCATCGTCTTCTCCGAACAGGATTCCCGCGCCCGCGCCTGGCTCAGACAACTTTACGCGGACGCCGGCCTCGAGGTCCGCGAGGACGCTGTTGGCAACACCTTTGCGCGTTGGCGGGGCGCCGACCCCGCCCTCCCGGCCGTCGGAACCGGCTCGCACACAGACGCAATTCCCCACTCCGGCCGCTACGACGGGACTGTCGGTGTTCTCGGCGGACTCGAAGCCATTCGCGCTCTTCAGCGCAGTGGATTCACGCCACGCCGGTCCATCGAGCTGCTTATGTTTACTTCCGAGGAGCCGACGCGATTTGGCATCGGGTGCCTGGGCAGCCGATTGCTCTCGGGCACGCTGGATCCATCGGCCGCCGCGCGACTGCAGGATTCCGGTGGCAAAACTCTGGAAGAAGTCCGCGCGTCAGCCGGGTTTCAGGGATCACTCGCCGGCGTTGCATTGAAACCCGGATATTACTCCGGGTTCGTTGAACTGCACATCGAGCAGGGCCCGCTGCTCGAGCGCCGCAACATTCCTCTCGGCATCGTCACGGCCATCGCGGCGCCAGCCAGTTTGAGCGTGATAATTGAAGGTCAGGGGGGCCATGCCGGCGCCGTGCTCATGCCGGATCGTCATGATGCGCTTCTCGCCGGCGCCGAGATCGCGCTGGCCCTCGAAGCCGCGGCGCTCTCAACCGGAGCTATCGACAGCGTCGCGACCACCGGTGTTTGCGAAATCTTTCCCGGCGCCGTGAACAGCATTCCGAGCCGGGTGCGCCTGGGCATGGACATTCGCGACATTAATCCGGCGCGAAGAGACGAAATTCTCACCCGTCTGGACCGGGCATGCAGGGAAATCTCCGCGCGCCGCGGCGTCAGCGCAAAAATTCAAATGATTAATCGAGATGCCCCGGCCACCTGCGATCCGGCAATCGTCGCGATTCTCATCGCTGCATGTGAAAAGCACGCCCTTGCGTTCGATCCGATGGTGAGCCGGGCATATCACGACTCGTTATTCATATCTCGCCTCTGCCCTGCATCGATGCTTTTCATACCCTGCCGGGCGGGCGTGAGCCACACGCCGGACGAATATTCCACGCCCGAAGCGATCGGTCAGGGAACCCTTATTCTGGCGGAAGCACTGGCAAAGCTGGCGATCTGACGTAATCCTGCGGATTCCGCAGCTCAATGGGCCAAAAGATTAAAGCTTACGAAAAGTTTACTTTAGACAGCGTAGACAACCCATTTAATTAGGTCAAAAATCATTGCAGCATATGCCTGATGCAATATGGGGTATTTGTGCATTCGACCAACGGTGACGCATGCCAAAATTTGGGAAATGTCTTGTTATTGGTTCTCTCGCAGCCGGCGCCGCGCTCGCCCAGATTTCGGGCGGGACGTTTCGCGGTGAAGTTCACGACGCATCGCATGCGCTCGTGCCGCAAACGAGGATTTCGATCCGCTCGAACACCAGCGGAATGCAGGCAATCACCGAGTCTAATGGTGATGGATTGTACGTTACTCCGGATTTGAATCCCGGCTCGTATTTGCTCACCGCCGAAAAACCCGGGTTCAAAACCGAGGTATTCGGCCCCGTTATCCTTGAGGTGAATCAGACCGTCCGCGTCGACTTCGCGCTCACGGTCGGTGCTTCCGCTCAATCCATCCTGGTGGAGGCGGAGCCGGCGCAGTTGCTCTCCATGGAGAGCTCGGAAATTTCGCAAGTCGTCGGCAGTAAACAAGTGGCCGAGATTCCCTTGAACGGCCGCACCTGGCAACAACTGATCGATTTAAGCGCGGGGGTAAACCCCGGTGCGCCGGGCGAAACCGGGTCTCCGAACCCGGTGAACATCGACGGGCAGCGCACAAAAGGCAACCTGTTCATGGTCGATGGTATCTCGGTTACCTCTTCCGCGGAAGGACGAGGCAACGATTTCAATATTCCCCTCGATGCTCTCCAGGAGTTTTCCGTTCAGGCTGGAGCCTATTCGGCCGAATTCGGCGATGTGGCGGGCGGCGTGATCAATCTGCAGACCAAATCGGGCACAAATAACTGGCACGGATCGCTGTTCGAGTTTTTCAGAAACAGCGCCATGGACGCGGCGAATTTCTTCTCAAACGCCACTAATCAGTCCAAGAACCCTCTTCGGTACAATCAATTTGGCGGATCGGCAGGCGGCCCCATCCGGCGGGACAAGACCTTCCTGTTCGCCGATTATCAGGGCACAATCACGCACAGTTCCAACCCCATGGTGACAAGCGTGCCTTTGGACGCCCAGCGAACGGGCAATTTCTCCGGCCCGGTCCCGATCTACAATCCGTTCGGAGCCTCGCTGGCAAGAACGCCTTTCCCGAATAACACAATTCCGCCGAGCCTTATCGATCCGGCCGCGGCGAAAATCACCGCTCTCTTGCCCGAGCCGAACCAGTTCGGCGCGAGCGGCCAGCCGCTGCCCTTCAATAACTATGCCGTGACGCGCGCCAGTACGGCGAACGTTGAGTCTTTCGATCTTCGCCTGGATCATCAGTTTTCGCCGAACAATACCGTCTTCGTGCGCTATTCGTTCCAAAATACGAATGCGATCATACCCTCCCTCTTCGGACCGCCTCTGGGCGGAACGCTGGAAGGCGCGGGAACGACGTTTGCGCGCTATCAAAACGCCGGTATCGGCCACATCTTTCAATTTCGCCCGACGCTGATCAATGAAATCCGGATCGGCCTCAACCGCCAACCCACCTCTCTGACGCAGGGCGATTATGGCCAGAACCTGTCGGCGCAATTCGGTATTCCGGGAGTTAACACAAGCCCGCAGACTTCGGGGCTTTCCAGTCTGGATGTCGCGGGACTGTTCGCGGTTGGCGACGGTCTCCTCACTCCGCTTCAAATCGCCACCACCGATTGGAACGTCAGTGAAAAACTCACTTGGGTGAAGGGCCGCCATGTAATGCGGTTCGGATTTGACGCTCAATACGGGATGGGCAGCGCGGGATATCTGGTCTACGGCCGCGGGTTCTACGTATTCCTGAACCTGACCACCAGCAGCCTTGTGGGACCGGCGGGCGGCAACGCCTTTGCGAGTTTCCTGACCGGCGCGCCGTATCAAGTCCTGCGCGACGAGTTTCCGCCGGGTCTGGTCGGGCTCATCTCGCACCGCGAAGGGTTTTTCGTCCAGGACGATATCAAGCTGCTGCCGAAGCTGACCGTCAACATCGGCGCCCGCTACGACATCATGCCTTATCCGCGCGAAATGCATGACCGGCTTTCCAACTTCGACCCGGCCACGGGAACAATGCTGATTGCGGGGCAGAATACCAGCCCGCAGCTGGTGAATACCGACTATAAGGATGTTGCGCCCCGGGTCGGCCTCGCCTGGGCGCTCGGAAGCGACTCGAGGACCGTTGTTCGCGCCGGTTATGGGATAGGCTTCGTCGATCCCTACGGCAGCGCCGGCATTCTCAACAGCAACGAATTCAATGTCCCCTTTTACTATGTGAACAACATAACCCTCTTTCCGTTTACGGCTCCCACGTACACGCTCAGCGGCGCGCTGCCGAGTCTGGTAATGCCTGCGGCGACCGCGCCGACCGGCAACCAACGCTACATCGTCCCCACGAACGGCAATCAGTATTCGCAGACTTGGAGTCTCAGCGTCCAGCGGGCTTTGAGCATGTCTTCAATGTTCGAGGTCGCGTACGTCGGCACCAGCGGCAACCGGCTCCTGACGGCTTCGAATATCAATGCGGCGCTGCCGGGTACAACCGCCCCCACAACGCGACAGCCCTACGGCCCGGCGCTGGGCGAGATCCGCGAGCTTTCCAACAGCGCCCACTCCATCTATCACGGCCTGCAGGCCAAGTTCGACAGGCGGTTTTCGCACGGGCTGTCTTTCGTCGGCTCCTATACGTGGTCGAAATCCATCGACGATCAGAGCAACGGGACCGACACCGCGATCGCCAGCGGCCAGTATCCGCAAAATCCGCTGAACGCCGGTCTGGATCGCGGGCTCTCCAGTTTCGACCGGACGCAGGTATTTGTGGCGAATGCGGTGTGGGAAATTCCGTTTGGACACGGCCGGCGATGGTCGGGCCCCACGGCCGTCAACACCGTTCTTGGCGGATGGCAACTAAGCGGAATTTTCACTGCGGAAACCGGCACGCCGTTCAGCCCTCTCATGGCTTGCGCGGATGTCAATGCGGAGGGTAACAACTGCCGGCCGAATCTTATTGCGGGCGGCGCGCTTCCGTCCGGGCAGCCGTCGATCGCCGAATGGTTCAATACTGCCGCTTTTGCAATCCCTTCCACACCGGCCTTCGGTAATGCGGGGCGGAATATCCTGCGCGGGCCAGGTACCGCAAACCTCGATTTCGGGTTGTCCAAATCGGTTCCCTGGGGGCAGGTGGAGACGCGGCGTGTGCAGATTCGGGCGGAGTTCTTCAACGGTCTGAATCACACTAACTTCGGCCTTCCGCAAAACTCCATCGACTCACCTGCCTTCGGGACGATTACCACCGCGGCGCCCGCGCGGGAAATTCAACTCGGCGCGCGCGTGGAGTTCTGACTATGTGGAAACCGCTCCGCTCGCCATATGTGCGATACCTGCTGCCGTTTGGAGCCATCCTCGCGGCATTGCTGGCCCAGGGGGCGGTTGCCGTGGTGGTGCCTAAGGGTTTCGATTTTCCCTACGCATTCTTCTACCTGATCGCGGTCTTCGCAGTGGCCTGGTTTGGCGGCTACGCGCCTGGAGCGATCGCTTGCCTGCTCACTGTAGTCGGCCTTCCGCTGGCGACTACGCACGGGTTTCGGCTCTCCAGTATCGATCCGAGCCGGGTGATCATATTCATGGGAGTCTCGTTCCTGATCAGCAAGGTTTCCCTTGATCAGCAGCGCGCGCGGAGGTTGCTTCGAACCGCCAATGACGAACTGGAGCAGCGTGTAAAGACCAGGACGCGGGATCTGGCGCAGGCCGTGGAGTCGCTCGAATCTGAAGTGGCGCAGCGAAGGAAAACCGAGGAAAAACTACAGACACAGTTGGGGCGTATGAGCCTGCTCGACCAGATTACGCGCTTCGTCGGCGAGCGGCAGGATCTGCGGAGTGTTTTTCAGATCGTCATACGCACACTGGAAGACAGCCTGCCGGTTGATTTCGCCTGCGTCTGTCTTCACGATCCGGTCGCGGAGGAACTGACCGTTACCTGCGTTGGAGTACGCAGTGAGGCCCTGGCGATGGAACTCGCCCTGACCGAGCAGGCCCGCATCGCCACCGATCGGAACGGCCTCTCCCGATGCGTCCGCGGTCAACTGGTTTACGAGCCCGATGTTTCTCAGATCGACTTCCCGTTTCCCAGCCGGCTTTCGAAGAGCGGATTGCGATCGATGGTGGCCGCGCCGCTGCTGTCGGAAACCAACGTCTTCGGCATTCTCCTGGTAGCGCGCGCGGAAGCAAACGCCTTCAGCAGCGGAGAGTGCGAATTTCTCCGGCAGTTGAGCGAGCATGTGGCGCTGGCGGCTCGTCAGGCCCAGATCCACACCGCGCTGCAACAGGCTTATGACGATCTGCGGCGGACTCAGCAGGCCGTTATGGAACAGGAACGGCTGCGCGCCCTGGGGCAGATGGCGAGCGGCATCGCCCATGACATCAACAACGCGTTGTCGCCGGTAGCTCTCTATACCGAGTCGCTGCTCGACAGAGAGCCGGGCCTCAGCGCGCGCACGCGCGAGTATCTGGAAACCACCCAGCGCGCTATCGAGGACGTGTCCCATACAGTGGGCCGCATGAGAGAGTTTTACCGCAAACCGGAACCCCAGTTGGCGCTGTCGCCCGTAGATATCAACCGCCTGGTCCATCAGGTCGTGGACCTCACGCGCGCTCGCTGGAGCGACATGACGCTGGAGCAGGGCATCGACATCCGGATGTGCATGGACCTGGCGTCGCATGCGCCGATTGTCGCCGGGATCGAAAGCGAAATAAGGGAGGCAATGACGAACCTCATCTTCAACGCCGTGGATGCCATGCCGAACGGTGGGACATTGACGCTGCGAACCGGGAAATCGCCACAAGGGGTTCAATTTGCCGTGGAGGATACAGGCGTAGGCATGGATGAAGAAACTCGACGGCGCTGCCTGGAGCCTTTCTTTACGACAAAAGGGGAGCGCGGCACCGGCCTCGGCCTGGCGATGGTTTACGGGGTAGCGCAGCGGCACAGTGCGGAGGTCGAAATCGAGAGCGCGATCGGCAGGGGTACGACTATGCGGCTGTGCTTCCCAATCCCAGTCCCCAGCGCCGCGACACTGCCGGAACTCCCGAGTGCGCCGGTACTCTCGTCCCGTCTGCGCATTCTGATTGTGGACGACGACCCGCTGGTCATCAAATCGCTCGGCGACACTCTGGAGGCCGAAGGCCATCTGGTAACCACGGCGAGCGGCGGGCGCGAGGGCATCAATGTCGTGCAGACCGCCGTAGAGCGGAATGAGCGATTCGCCGTCGTGATCACGGATCTGGGCATGCCTTACGTAGATGGACGCAAGGTCGCAAGCGCCGTCAAAATGGCATGGAAGACCACGCCCGTAATTATGCTCACCGGCTGGGGCCAACGGCTGATAGACGAGGACGATATACCCGCGAACGTGGACCGCGTACTCAACAAACCACCCAAACTGCAGCAGCTGCGTACTGCTCTTTCGGAATTGGCGGTGGGTGCCGCTCCAATCTGATATTACCGCCCGGAATAAGAATATGCCCGACACCCCTATCCCGAAACTGCTGATCGTAGACGATGAAGCGGCCCAGATGAAGGCCCTTTGCGACACGCTTGAAACCGAGGGCTACTGCGTCAGCGGCTTCACATCGGCTACCGCGGCGCTGGCAATCCTTCGGGAACAGACATTCGATCTGGTGCTCTCGGATCTGATGATGCCGGAAATGGACGGCATCGATTTGCTTCGGGCGGCGCTGGAAATCGATCCCAACCTGGTAGGCGTCGTCATGACCGGGCACGGCGCTATCGAGACCGCCGTGCAGGCGATGCAGGCGGGAGCGCTCGACTACATCCTCAAGCCATTCAAGCTCACCGCTGTTCTGCCCGTGCTGGCGCGGGCGCTCGCGGTGCGGCGGCTTCGCATGGAAAACATCCAGCTGCACGAGGCGCTGGGAATTTACAAACTGAGAATGGGTGTCGCGCTCGCCTTCGACGTCGACACGGTCCTCCAGAAAATAGCCGACGCCGCCCTGGAGCAGAGCAAAGTTCGCGGCATATCGATTCTGCTGCCGGCAGAGGACGGCAGGGAACTTTGCGTGGCCGTCGCGCGCGGCGAGGACGCCGCTTGCCAGGGCACTCGACTGCCGTTCAGCGCGGCGCTGACGGATTGGGTGGAGCGCAGCCGCGAGACGATCTCCCGCTCGGAAGAGCTCGCCGGGGTTCAGCCCTTTTCGGCCGCTCCGCTGGAGAATATGCCGGACGGCATTTCCGTGCCAATGCTTGCCGGCGGCAAGTTCGTCGGTATCCTTCACTTCAGTTCTGAGCAACTGCGCCTGCCGATCCCTCCCGGCCAGGGCAAAGCCCTGAATATCCTGGCCAGCGTTGCGGCGTCGGCCATCGAGCGGGTCTCGTTGCTCACGCGCCTGCGCGGCGCCGAACAGCGTTACCGGCGGCTGACGGAAAACGCGCCCGATATAGTCTTCCGATACGAACTGTACCCGCGGCCCTGCGTCACCTATATCAATCCCACGGTCAAGGCGATTACAGGTTACGCTCCGGAGGAGTTTTACCTTGACCCGAAACTGAGCACAAAAATCGTGCACCCGGAGGATCGCCCGCTGATGGAAAAGGTGTTACGCGGCCGTTCTCCCAGCGGGAGCGCCATCAACCTTCGTTTCCTGCATCGGAACGGGAATGTGATCTGGATCGAGCAGCGCCATATGCTCGTGGAGGAACAGAACGGCCGGCTGGCCATCGAAGGCATTGCACGGGACATTACCGGGCGCAGGCAGATGGAAGACGAGCTCCGCCATGCGCAAAAGATGGAGGCAATCGGACGTCTGGCGGGCGGCGTGGCGCACGACTTCAACAACCTGCTCACCGTCATCAACGGCTATTCCGACCTGCTGCTGAACGAGTTCCCGGGTACCTCACAGGTCAGGGACAGTCTGGTTGAAATTAAGAGGGCCGGGGAACGCGCCGCTGCACTGACCCGGCAGCTGCTGGCTTTCGGCCGGAGGCAAATGCTTCAGGCCACGGTGTTGAACGTGAACACCATCGTTGAGAACAACTCAAAGATGATCCGCCGGATACTGGGCGATGGCATTGAATTCGTTACCAGCCTCGATCCGGACCTGAGATCGGTCAAGGCCGACACCGGCCAGATCGAACAGATCCTCATGAACCTGGTGGTAAATTCCCGGGATGCCATGCCGCAGGGTGGGAAACTCACCATCGAAACCCGCAATGTCGCGCTGGAGGAGACTTCCGCGCGGAACGGTGTCTCCGGCAATACCGGGCGCCACGTGATGTTGGCGGTGACCGACACCGGGTCCGGCATGGATCCGGCGATTCAGTCCCGCATCTTCGAACCCTTCTTTACCACCAAAGAGTCGGGCAAGGGAACCGGTTTGGGGCTTTCCATCGTCTATGGCGCCGTCAAGCAAAGCAACGGGACGATCCAAGTCACCAGTGAGCCGGGAAAAGGGGCAGCCTTCACCATCCACTTGCCGCTTGTCGACGAGCCGGAGACGCGTCCGGAGATCGCGATGCCTCTTGAAATTCCGGCGGGATCGGAGGCGATTCTGGTTGTCGAAGACGATGAGGTCGTCCGCCAATTGCTGGGCGCGACGCTTGAAAAAGCGGGTTACCGCGTTATGAGTGCGCGGAATGGAACGGACGCCTTGCAGATCTGTGCCCAATATGAGTGGCGCCCGGGACTGGTGCTCACGGACCTCGTCATGCCCGGAATGAGCGGCCCGGCGCTGGTGGAGGCGCTCAAAAACTTGAATCTCGGCCCAAAAGTAGTCTACATCTCGGGGTACGTCGACGACGCTATGGCGAGTCACGGTCATCTCGATCCCTCGATCCCATTTATTCAGAAGCCATTCTCCGCGGACGATTTACTCGGCAAGGTCCGGCAGGCGCTGGATGAAGCGCGTCTCGTGTCACAGGCATGACGTCGGCTCGATAATATGAATCCCGCCGTTTTGGAAGCCAGGTCCACTGACCGCCCGGCCTCGATTCTGGATATGCCGGCGATTCCTCTCGGCAATCTCCTCATCGTGGACGACGAAGTGGCCCATATGCGGGCGCTCTGCAGCACGCTGGAGACCGAAGGCTACCGTACCGTCGGGTGTACTTCGGCGGGCGAGGCTCTCAGGAAACTTCAGAGTGGCGAGTTCGATCTCCTGCTGACCGATTTGAACATGCCGGAGATGGACGGCATCGATCTGATTCGCGCGGCGCTGTCGGTGGACGGCAACCTCGTGGGCATCATGATGACCGGGCAGGGTTCGATTTCAACGGCTGTCAGCGCGCTGAAGGCCGGCGCCCACGATTACATCCTCAAGCCGTTCACGCTGAGTGCCATTTTGCCCGTTCTGTCCCGCGCGCTGGGGGTGCGCCGGCTGCGCATGGAAAACGTGGAGCTGGCGAGGCGCGTGGAAGAGCGCACGCGCGAGCTCGAGGCCGCGAACCAGGCGAAAAAGGTGTTTCTGGCGAACATGTCGCACGAGATCCGGACGCCGTTGAACGCCGTTCTCGGCTATTCGCAGCTGATGCTGCGCGACCCCGCCCTGAGCGCCGCCTCGAAGGCAAATCTCAACATCATTAACCGCAGCGGGGAACATCTGCTCGCTCTCATCAACGACGTTCTCGATATGTCGAAGATCGAGGCGGGCAAAATGACTCTCAGCCCGGTTACTTTCGATCTGTTCGATGTGCTCACGGATCTGGAAATGATGTTTCGGCTGCGCGCTGAGGCCAAACAGCTCACATTTTCGGTGCTGGTGGAAACGGTGTGCGAAGCCTGCATCGAAGCCGACAAAGGTAAGCTCCGCCAGGTTTTGGTCAATCTTGTCGGCAATGCGGTCAAGTTCACTGAGGCGGGTTCGGTGACGCTGCGCGTCTCCATGAACCCGAGGGAAGACGGATCGCTCCGGCTTTTCTTTGCCGTTGATGACACGGGACCCGGCATTGCAGCCTTTGAACAGAGCCATTTGTTCCAGCCTTTCGCGCAAAGCGAGAGCGGACGGGATCGGCATGGAGGAACCGGTCTGGGCCTGTCGATCAGCAGCGAAATCGTCCGCCTGATGGGCGGCGAAATCATGCTGAGCAGCGAGGCGGGGAGCGGAGCGACGTTCTATTTCGAGATTCCGGTCCGGCCCGGCGAAATACCCACCATCGACTGGGAGACGGAGCGCCCCCGGGTTATCGGCCTGCAGCCCGGCGCGGAAACTCCGCGGGTACTTGTGGTCGACGACGAGCCCAACAACCGGGGATGGCTGACGGAACTGCTGAAGACGGTCGGGTTCGAGGTGCGCGAGGCGGAGAACGGCGAAACGGGCATCCGGACTTGGCAGGAGTGGAAGCCGCAATTGATTTTGATGGATATGCGGATGCCGGCTATGGATGGCATGGAGACGACGCGCAGAATCCGCGCGCTTCCCGGCGGGCGGGAAACCGTGATTCTCGCGCTGACCGCCAGCGCATTAGAGGAAAACCGGCGGGCTGCGATGGACAGCGGCGTGGACGACTTTCTGTCCAAGCCCTGCAACGAAAACGAGTTGTTTGAGAAAACGCGGAAGTATCTTGGCCTCGACTATCTCTTCGAGGAAGAGGAAACTTCGGGAGCGGACGAAACGGACGGTGCCGAACAGGTTCCCGAAGCGGATATGTACCGCAACTTGCCGCGGGAACTGATTGCGGAACTGCGGGAAGCCGTCGACAACGGCGAGAAGGATTCTCTCGACCGGCTGATCGGCACGGTAGCCGAGTGGGACAAGCAGGCCGCGCGTTCCCTGAGGCAACTTGCGGACAGCTATGACTACGATGCGCTGACGCATCTGCTGGCGGAGGCTTGAGCATGGTCGAGACACAACCGGCGGTCGGCGGCACGGACGAACCTGTCGCCATGACGGACCGGGGCAATGTCATGGTCGTGGACGATCAGCCCGCCAATCTGAAGCTGATGGAGGACATGCTGCGCCAGGCAGGCTACCGGGTACGATCTTTTCCGAGGGGGCGGATGGCCCTCAACGCGGCCGCGCAGCACGCGCCCGACCTGATCCTTCTGGACATCAATATGCCGGAAATGGATGGTTTTGAGGTTTGCCGGCATTTGAAGGAAGACAAGAAACTCAGCGCCATCCCCGTCATTTTTCTGAGCGCTCTGAACGAAACGGAAGACAAAGTGAGAGCCTTCCATGCCGGCGGCGTCGACTACATTACGAAGCCTTTCCAGTTCGAGGAAGTACAGGCGCGGGTCGAGACGCATATGGGGTTGCAGCGCGCCCGCCGGGCCGAGCGCGATTTACTCAAAAATACCCTTAATGGAGCGGTCCGAACGATCGCCGACCTCATCCACCAGACCGGGCCCGCTTTGGGTAAACGTTCCGACGCCATCCGCGACATCGTGGTTCACCTGACGTCGCAGTTGGGGCTCGATGAACCGTGGCAATACGAATTGGCCGCGATTTTATGCCTGATCGGGTGTATTGCGTTGCCTGCAGAATCCTTCGAGCGTGTCTATGGCCGCGCACCCAACGCCTCGGACGAAGAAATGTTCCGCGCGCATCCCGAGAATGGCGCGCGTCTGATTGCAAAAATTCCGCGGCTGGAGATCGTTTCGGAGATGATCCGCGGCCAGCAAACGGCGGGTGGCGATTCGCGGCCGCAAGGCGTGGCGGAGTTGGGCGCCTGCATTTTGCGCATCGCGGTAGAGCTGGACCGCTGGATGTTCGCAGGCCTTTCCTTCGACGTCTCCTTGCGTCAGCTGAAGGCGATGCCGCGCGGGTTTCCTCCCGAAATGATCGAGGCGCTGCGAGGCTACTCGCCTTACGTTGCCGCGTTCGAGGTCAGAGCGCTCGCGTTGCGCGACCTGCAGGTCTCGATGGTCACGGAAGACGACATTGTCACAAAGGATGGCAGCTTTATGATCCTGCGAAAAGGCAGCGTGTTGAACGCTGCGACGCTCGAGAAGATAAGCAATTTCGACAAGACGCGACGCATCTGTCAGCCAATCCGCGTCCAGGTCCCGCAAACCGCCAGGAATTAACCGGTCAGTGCTAATCTGGTCCATCTGTGGCTGATACCTGTCTTTCGGCGATTGACGAACTCACCGCCTCCTTGCGCGAACTCCGTCCGCTCGCGCAGTCGGTGGACGAAATCGCCGAGGTCATCGCCGCCGCTCTGCGGGCCGGGAATAAAGTCCTCGCCTGCGGTAACGGGGGCAGCGCTGCCGCGGCGTCGCACCTGACTGAAGAGCTTGTGGGGCGATACAAGTCCGGCCGCCGCTCCCTGCCCGCAATCTCATTGGCGGCCGACGCGGCCCTGATCACCTGCATCGCCAACGATTTTGGATACCAATGGATATTCTCCCGCCAAATCGAAGGACTTGCGAAGCGCGGGGATATAGTCGTTGCTTTCTCCACCAGCGGAAATTCTCCCAACCTGCTTAAGGCATTGGAAGCCGCCCACGCGGCTGGGGCAATCTCCGTCGCCGTTCTTGGAAAGACGGGCGGAGCCATGGCGGGGAGAGCCGATCACGAAGTGGTCGTCCCGTCGAATTCCACTGCCAGGATTCAGGAGATGCACACTCTGATCCTGCATTCGTGGCTTGAGCGCATCGAAGCCGAGTTCCTGTAACGTGAGATAATTGCCGATAAGACGCACTGGAGTAGAGGCTTATGCAGCAGAGAAATGCAATCATCTCGTTATCGGCCGTTTTTGTCCTCGCGTTACCGCTCGCCGCCCAGGATGCCCACGCAACGGTGCCGACATCTGTCGCGGACCTCAATCCGAGCTCGAATTTGCCCCTGCAGCGCGTCGGCCCCGAGGATCTTCTCGGCCTTAACGTCTATGATGCACCCGAGCTGACGCGTACCGTTCGCGTGTCCGCGGAGGGCACCATCCGGCTGCCCATGTTGAAGAGCCCCATTCGCGTCGATGGGCTCATGCCCAACGAAATTGAGGCTCTGGTGACAGAAGCGCTCCAGCGCGAGAAACTTTTTGTCGATCCGTACGTCACCGTCAATGTCGTCGAATATCACAGCCGCCCTATCAACGTGTCGGGCGCGGTTCGAACGCCTACAATCTTTCAGGCTATCGGAACTGTCACTCTTCTCGACGCGATTGCACGCGCCGGTGGCCTTATTACCGATCAGGCGGGATCCGAGATTATCGTCACACGCCCGAACGGAGACAACAGCCCGCAGTCTATTCAACGCATACCTGTGAAGGCCCTCATCGCCGGTTCCGACCCCCAGTTGAACATCAAACTGACGGGTGGAGAAGAGGTCCGCGTTCCCGATGTCGGCAAGATCGTTGTTTTCGGCAGTGTCAATAAGCCGGGGGCTTATCCGGTTCTCGACAGCGCTGCGAATACGGTGATGAGCGCTATCGCCCAGGCGCAGGGCACTGTTCAATACTTCTCCCACACCGCCTTCATTTACCGCCCCGATGAGAAAGGCGCCATGCACGAAATCACGGTCCCACTGGGGGACATCCTGAAGCGCAAGCAACCCGACATCACCCTTCAGGCGCGCGATGTTTTGTATGTGCCGGACAGCTCGGGCAGAAGAATCACTCAAACCGCCGTCACTGCGATGACGGGAGTCGGTTCTTCCGCCGTGATGTCGATGATTTACCTTGGTATCTTGCATTAGACACTGGGACCGGTCTTCAAGCATGGCTGAGCCATCCGGGTCGAAGGTCAGAACGATCGACGATTTGATCGCCTTGCGTCCCTCGTGGTCCCTGACCGGGAAGACCGTGGTTTGGACTAACGGCTGCTTCGACCTTCTGCACGTTGGCCATATCCGCAGCTTCCGCGATGCGAAGGCTTTGGGTGACATCCTGATTGTCGGCATCAACAGCGACGCAAGCGTGCGTTCCATCAAGGACGATTCGAGGCCGATTGTTAACCAGTCGGATCGAGCCGAGTTGATCGCGGCGCTGGAAATGGTCGATTACGTAACGATCTTCGATGAGCCCAGCCCGGTCGCGGCGCTCTCCCGGTTGCAACCCGACATTCATTGCAAAGGCGCCGAGTACGCCGAAGGCTCGCGGCCGATGCCCGAACGCGAAATCATTCTCGGCTACGGGGGCCAGATCCGGTTTCTGCCATTCCATCCTGGCCGATCGACCACGGAGCTGGTTGAGCGGATCGTGAACTCGGGGTCTGCATGCCGCAAATAGCGCTGTATCGATTTCTCGACAACTCGCCTTCAGTCCGTATCCTGGTGGCTGGCGACGTGATGCTGGACGCCTATATCTCGGGATCCGCGGATCGCATTTCGCCGGAGGCTCCGGTGCCGGTGGTCGGAGTTTCTCAGCGTCGTTATCTGCCTGGCGGCGCGGCGAATGTAGCCGCTAACATCCTGACTCTCGGATCGCGGGTTTCGCTGGCTGGCGTCACCGGCGTGGACGATTCCGCCGTCAGGCTCCGCCGCGAGCTGGAGCGCACAGGCATCAATATGGACGCGCTTGTCGAGGATGCCCTGCGCCAGACCACCACCAAGACGCGGATTACGGCGGCCGGTCAGCAGATCGTGCGGTTTGACGAGGAAGACCGGTCACCGCTTTCGGAAGCTGCCGGGGCTCTCCTGCGCGCCCGTTGCGAGGATCTTCTCTCCGATGTGGATGCCTGCGTCATCTCCGATTACGCCAAAGGCGTTGTGAGCGATTCCTTCTGCCGCTGGCTGATTGGCGAGGCCGTGAAACGCAACAAGCCGGTGGTGGTAGACCCGAAGTCCCGGGATCTCGCGCGCTACCTCGGGGCTACCGTTGTCACTCCCAACTTGAAAGAGACCGCGGCTGCGGCGGGCGAACGGATCGAAACCTCGGCGGACCTGGAACGCGCCGCCGGCATCCTTCTGCCGAAGATCGCACCCTCGGCCCTGCTGGTCACGCGAGGCGAAGACGGCATGTCGCTTTTCGAGCGGCATCAGACCGTCCGGCATTTGCCTGCTCTGAGAAACGAAGTAGCCGATGTAACCGGCGCGGGCGACACCGTCGCCGGCGTTCTGGCAATCGCGCTGGGACTGGGATTTACGCTCTTCGATGCCGCTTCGATTGCCAACATCGCGGCGGGCGTGGCGGTTGGGCATCCTGGAACGTGGGCCGTGCGGCGCGAGGAACTGTTGGAGACCGCCGCCCGAGAGGCAGAACCTGCGTGAATCGGGCGCTGTTCCTCGATCGCGACGGCACCGTGATTGAGGAATGCGGTTATCTGAAAGACCCCGCGCTCGTTCGCTTGCTGCCCGGTGCTGCCGACGCCCTGGGCGCCCTTGCATCCGCAGGCTGGAAGATCGTCATCGTGAGTAATCAGTCCGGTGTCGGACGCGGCTTGATCACGCCCGCTCAGAGGGACGCAGTGCAGCGCCGCTTTCTCGAATTGATGCAGTCCTTCGATATTCCGGTCACGGATTCCTATGTCTGCACTCACGCTCCCGGCGATCATTGCCAATGCCGCAAGCCATCTCCTTACCTCATCCGGCGCGCCGCCATTGAGCACTCCATCGATCTCAGCGCCTCCTGGATGATCGGCGACCGTGAGGCAGACATCCTCGCAGGCAAAAACGCCGGCTGTCGCACCATATGGCTGCGCAACGAGATGTTCGCGGTGCCGGGGGGGCTCCCGACTTTCATTGCAAACAACTGGACTGATGTATTAGGTTTTACGGAGCCTTGACCCGGACATACCCTTGTAGGGGTCACGCCGCAGCGCGAGCTGAAACCGTTCCCACAATAGCGAGCAACTCAGCTGAAACTACCTCGGGATCGCGGTCACCGTCGACCCGATGGTAATCCGCTGTCTTGTAAAAGTCCACAAGCGGGGCGCACGAAAGATCGAACTCAGTCAATCGCCGCCCAATCACTGCCTCTGTGTCGTCCTCGCGTTGCAACAGGACGCCACCATCGTTCTCGCAGTGCATCCCGCGCGACGACGGGCGCGACAAAAGGTTAAAGACCGCTCCGCACGTGCTGCATTGCCGCCGTGCGGTCAGCCGGCTGAGCAGGGGCTCCCGCGATACGTCGAGATGTACCACGATCGGCCCCGGCATTCCCATAGTGGACAGAATCTGGTCCAGACATTCGGCCTGTTTGCGGGTCCGTGGAAAGCCGTCCAAAATAATCCCCTGCGCCGGAAGCTCGCGCTTTAGACGCGAACTGACAGCCTCGCACACCACCTCGTCGTCGACCAGCGCTCCCGAAGCCAACACCTCGCGCAGTTTCAAACCGGCCGGAGTATTCCGTTTCGACTCCGCGCGCAGCATGTCGCCCGTCGAGAGGCTCGGAATCCCGAGTTGCCCCGACAGCCACGAACTCTGCGTCCCTTTACCGCTTCCGGGAGCACCCAGGAAGAGAATTACCCGGCTCCCCGACTTTACGCCACCCCGCATTTTTTCAGTAGATACGAAATGCCTTTCCGACTCAAGAGTGGGGGTACCAGGACTGACTCGTCCGTATCGGACTACTCTCTGGTACGCTATAACCCAAAGATGGCAACTGATCTGCTTCAGGGCCTCCGAAGCGACTTGGGGATGCGCCGCATCGGCAGGGGAATGGCTCGTTTGGACGAGTATTGGGCCAAATCGGGCCGTCTTGACTCTAAGAACCCTGCCGCTCCAGGCCTTCTTTGTTACATCGCCCAATGGGTGGACGCGGGCTGGCGCGATGTCGACGTCGTGCAGGATGGATTGGGCGGCTTCCCGAAAGGCCGAAGGATCCGTCTCAGTATGCTCGACTACGCCTATGTGCTGATGGCGGAGGGAATGATCTGGGTGGCGGAGGAAAACGTCGAACGGGCTCTCGGAAACTTCAGTCTGGTACTGTCCCTGCGCACCGAAATCACCGATCCCGTGGTGCTCGCGCTGGCACATTTCTGGAGTTCGCGCTGCGATCGTAAAGCGGGTGAGTATGACAGGGCCGAGAATCACGCGGCGGAAGGTTACCGGTACGCGGCGGAGGCGGGCATGGAACCGATGGCCGCCGCCATGCGCGTTGCCGAGAGCTGGCTCATGTTTCAAAAGGGCCGCCTGAAGGAAGCCCTCAAGATGCTGGGCGAGGCCGATGCCGTCCTTCGCGAGACCGATGATTTCATCACGCGCGGCAATATTCAATCCAGCTACGGTCGCATGTATCGCCGCGAAGGCCGCTACGATCTTGCCCTGCGGCATTTTTCGCAGGCGATCGACGAATACGGCAAACGCGATCCCGAGCACCGTAATTTGGCCCGGTCTCTCGCCAACATGGGATACGTCGAGCGTCTCATCGCGCTGCAGTTGCGAAAGCGCATCGACGCCGACGCGGCCGAGCGCCGCCGCAGTGAGCCCGACCTGCGCCGCGACTACGAGAGCATCCGCACGCAGGCGCTCGCTCACCTCGACCGCGCCACCGAAATTTACAAAATCCATTCCAACCACCGTGGCGCCGGGACGGTCTGCGTCAACCGCGGTCACCTGCACCTCGACAGCGGCGACCTGCAGAGAGCCGATGACGAAGCCCGCATGGCCTACAAGCTGGGCGAAGAGAAGAACGATTACATCCTCATGGCCCGCGCCCGCCTCCTTGAGTGCATGGTCGAAAACACCAAGCTCGAAGAGGGGATTGAAGATCCGGCTTGGGTGGCCCATTTGGCCCTCGAGGGGGCGAAGGAAGCGGTGGAGCTTGCACGGCGAACCGAAAATCGCCGCCTTCTGTCTCGCGCCCTGATCTGGCAGGGGCTGACGATCTGCGGCACCTCGCCGGGAAGCATGGATGCCGCCCGCGATCTGTGCGAGCAGGCCGGAGCGTTACTGAAGAACGAAGTGCAGGACCATATTTGGGAAGATCTCCAGATCCTGAAGACGAAAGTGCTGCGCGGGGGAACCCTCGACGCGACGCTGCACGCCTGGTCGCAGGGCGTCGTTGGCCAGCGAAGTTTTCAGCAGTTGACCGAGGACTTCGCCGACTTAATCATCCCGAAGATATGGGAACACGAAAGCCGCAAAGTCGCGCGCGTCGCGCGGCGCTTGTCGATCTCGCCGAAAAAGGTGCGCCGTGTGCTGGCGCGCCTGGGTCTTCACGGCGGGTGAAGCCCGGATGACACCGCGGCGAGCTCAAGGAATGAGCGCCAACGCAACCACGGATAAAAGTGTCCTTTTGATGCGGGTCGATTCCTGTCGATGCCGGTTCGTTCGATACTATCAAGTTCCATGAGTGCCGCGCGGCCCGCCTCGCCTCCCATCGAATCCCGGTTGGTCTACGCGCACGGATTGGCCGCGCTCGTAACGCTGCTGATCTCGGTGGCTTTCGGAATACTGGCGTCGATTAAACTCATCGCTCCCGACGTGGCCGGCAACTCGGCGTGGCTGACGTGGGGCCGTCTCCGCTACGACCACACCCAGGGAATCATGCTCGGCTGGCTCGCCAACGCATTCTTCGCGTTCCTATATCATGCGGTTCCTTTGTTGACGGGGCGCCCCGTCACCAGCGCCCGGCTCGGACAATGGATCTTCGGATTGTGGAACTTTGCAGTGGTCGCGCCCGGCTGGGTGCTGGTGCTGGCCGGTTTCAGCCAGCCGCTGGAGTGGGCGGAATTCCCGCTCGTGATCGATGCGTTCGTCGTGCTGGCTCTCCTGTTGTTGGGAATTCAATTCCTGCCGCCGTTTTTCTCGCGCGGCCTCGAAGACCTCTATGTATCGAGCTGGTACATCATCGGGGCGCTCGTATTCACTCTGCTTGCCTATCCGATGGGGAACTTTGTGCCCGAACTGGTCCCCGGCGCGCGGGGCGCGGCTTTCAGCGGGTTGTGGATTCATGACGCGATCGGTTTATTTGTGACCCCGCTGGCGGTCGCGATTCTCTACTTCGTCGTTCCCGCAGCCACCCGCAAACCGATTTTCAGCCACTTCCTCTCGATGCTGGCCTTCTGGCTCCTGTTTTTCCTGTATCCGCTGAACGGGACGCACCACTACATCTTTTCCGTCATTCCGATGAGTGCTCAGATCGGCGCGATCACAGCTTCGACGCTGCTCGGCGTGGACGTTATTATCAATGTCGCCAATCTGCTCCTGTCCCTAAGGGGCTCCGGTTTTTTCCCGCGCGATATTGGTCTCCGGTTCGTGGGGACGTCGGCAGTCCTCTATCTGATCGTCAGCATCCAGGGCTCCGTACAGGCGCAAATGTCCGTCAATCAAAGCGTCCATTTTTCGGATTGGGTGATCGGCCATTCGCACCTCGCCATGCTGGGGTTCGCCAGTTTCGCGGCGGCGGGCGGCTTGATCCACGCGTGGCAGAGAATTCCCTGGGCGCGCTATGACGCGAAACTGCTCGGCTGGTCTTACTGGCTGCTTTTGGCCGGCCTGACAATCATGGTTCTCGATCTGACCGCAGCCGGCCTTGTAGAGGCGCACTGGTGGCAATCGACTGCCCCGTGGATCGAATCGGTGCGCGCCGTGAAACCTTTCTGGCTGATCCGCACTCTCACCTTCGTGCCGATCACGGCGGGGTTCCTCGCGCTGCTCTGCGGCTTGGTGGTTGGCCCTCGTGGAGGCGGCCTAAAGGCGATTCAGAAAAGCATCGGGCTGGAACCAATTCAGGAAATCGCGCCGAAGTTGGCGTCGTCGTCCACGGGGCGGCCATGAGGCGCTTTCTCAGAATGTCGTATCTTGCGGCCGGCGTCGGAGGGCTCGGATTCTTCGCCATGTCGGTCTTATTACTGGGCGTTTGGCCCGGCCGCGTTCTCGAACAGCAGATCAAGGGCACATCGCCCGACCATCCGCTGCCGCTGACCGCCAGCGAAAAACGGGGGCGCGTCATTTACGGCCGGGAAGGATGCGCCTACTGCCATACCCAACAAATCCGGTACTTGCCCGCCGACGTTGCCCGGTTTGGCGCCGCTACACTGGCGTGGGAGACGATTTTCGATTACCCCCATCTTTGGGGCACTCGCCGGATCGGTCCCGACTTGTCGCGCGAAGGCTCCGTGCGTTCCGCCGACTGGCAACTCTCGCATCTCTACGCCCCACGCTCCCTGGTGGCGGACTCCGTAATGCCCGCATTTCCGTGGTTGTTCGAAGGCGCACCCGACCGTCCGAGGCAGGAAGCTCAGGATGTGCTCGCGTACCTGGAAACTCTGGGGCGGAACCGGGCACTGGCCGGACCGGAAGGGGACGAGCGGGCGCGCAAGTCCTGCAACTGTTCGGACGACGAGAAGCGATTTGCATTTGGTTCTCCGGCGTTGAATGCGAGCCCTGCCATGGCTCGCCGCCAAGGGAGCTACCCGAAGCTGAGCTTGTCCGGAGACCTCCGTGCCGGTCAACGGCTTTATTCCAGCAACTGCGCCAGTTGCCACGGAATTCGCGGCGAAGGCAATGGACCGGGCGCGGCCGGTCTGCATCCGCGGCCGGCAAACCTGTCCGAGCACGAATACACATGGGACCGTTTGAGTTCGTCACTCTGGAACGGTGGTGCGGGGACGGCAATGCCGGCGTGGCGTGATCTCGCGCGCCAGGAACTTTCAGCCATTGCCCAAGTAGTGCGCGGATTTCATGCGACGCAGCCGGAGCCGTCGCTGCCCCAGGATGTGCTCGATCTCGGATCTCGCGTCTATGCGGCTCACTGCGCTCAATGTCACGGCGAAAACGGAGCCGGGGATGGATCCGCCGCGGGCCAGTTTCCCATAGCGCCCACGAATTTCCAGACGCAGCGCCCGAGCTTGGCCGCCAGCCTTCGCGCGCTAAGAAATGGTGTCGAAGGCACGCCGATGGCCCCCTGGACCGCCGAATTGTCCGAAGCCGAATTGTCCGCGGCCGCCTACTATGTGCGCGGATTCTTTCACGGAGATCCCCGATGACGATGCCGCTTACGATGCTGGATGCCATTGTGCTGCTGGCCGCCGTATTCGCCGTCTTGTTCCTCGCCGCGTGGCTCGTCTCCCCGCGTCTGCGCGCCTGGATCGAACGGCCCAAGTACCGCTTTCTGGCGGATGTGCAAAGCTATGATGAAGAGCACGGAAGGGAAAGCTCCGGATGAATCCACGTGACGGTCGCGGAATGGCTGTAGTGCTGGGTTTGTGCGGCACCATCGGCGTGATCACCGTTGTCGCCACCATCGCTTGGGGCCGCGGCGTTTTTGTCCCCGGGGCGACGGTCGCCGGCAGGGGAAATTCCGTAGGCGCAACCGAGGAATACGGGAAGCGGCTCATCGCACAGACGACGGAATTTTTGGGTCCGGATGTCGCCAACGCAAAAATGCGCTACACACAAAGCCGGCTTGCCTGTGCTTCCTGCCACATCGGAGCGGGGCTTGAGCCTGGCAATCTGAGCTTGGTCGCGGCCCTCAGCCGTTACCCCAGAATTTCCCCCCGCAGCGGCGGGAACGAGACCATCCAGGACCGCATCAACGGGTGCATGATGCGCAGCATGAACGGCCGCCCGCTGGCTGACAGCAGTTCTGAAATGATCGCCATGATCGACTACCTGAAGTTTCTGGAAGATCAAGACGCGGCCACTGGCGCGGGCCAGCGCAAAGCGCATGAGTCACCCGCTTTCAAGACTCCGAACCGCGCGGCCGATTTGGACGCAGGCGACCAGGTATTCGAGAAACGTTGCGCGGCTTGCCATGGAAAAGACGGGGCCGGACTTCCCGCTGCTCCCGAACTCGTTCACGGTTTTGTATTCCCACCGCTCTGGGGACCCAACAGTTTCAACGACGGCGCGGGCATGCATCGCGTGCTGACCGCCGCCAAATTCATTAAAGCTCGCATGCCTCTGGGACGCGCCGACCTTGATGACGATCAGGCCTTTGACGTGGCCGCCTACGTCAACTCAAAGCCGCGCCCGGAGATGGCCGGCCTCGATCGCGACTACCCCGACAAGACGAAGAAGCCCGTCGATACCAGCTACGGTCCCTATGCGGACGCATTCCCCGCCGAACAGCACCACTTCGGCCCGTTTCAACCCATCGAGGCCTATTACAAAAAGCCTCGGAAGTAATAGTGGCGCGCGCACTCTTGCGTGCCGCGTCGACACTCGTGTCGACGCTTGTCCCCAAGCGATAAAATAGCGACCGGTACATGCGCCGCCTTCTGATTTTCCTCGCACTTCTGCTCGCGCTGCCCTTATACGCGCAGACGAACGTCCGCAAAGCAACGACTGCCGGTGAGTTCGTGGTTGAGCCGCCTACTCTGATTTCGCTCGGATTCGAATGGCGCATCTCGGGCGATGACAACCGCGACTCGCGGGTGGATGTCACGTATCGGCGGAAAGGCGACCGCGAGTGGCGGCAAGCCCTGCCACTCATGCGTTTGCAGCGGGAGCAGATCGGCATCGCGCCGGGACCGGGAGCAACGGGCGCTGAGCCGCGTTTCCCACTCTTCAAATACACTGCAGCTAATATGTTTGCCGGGAGTGTGCTCAACCTGGAGCCCGATACCGAATACGAATGCCGCTTCAAACTGAGCGACCCGGATGGAGTCGGGGGCGTTGCGGAGAAAACTGTAACGGTTCGCACCCGAGCGGAACCGCAACCACCCAAGGGCGGGCACGTGTACCACGTGTATCCCGTCGATTGGCAGGGCCCGAAGCAGCAGCCTGCCTTCACCGGACTGATGGCGGCCTACTATATGGGACTGGCGCACTTCGATTACGAAAACGCTTTTCCGCCTCGCGTCCAGCCCGGTGACACAATTCTGGTCCACACAGGGATCTACGTCGGAGATCGTTTCCACTACATGAACGGACAGCCGCGGCCCGGCTACCTCGCGATGGGCAACCTGTTCGACGGCACTTACTACCTGACGCAAAGCGGCACCGCCGAAAAACCGATCGCCATAAAATCCGCGGGCGATGGTGAAGTTATTTTCGACGGCGACGGCTGCCAGACCTTCTTCAACCTGATGGGCGCCAACTACAACTATTTCGAAGGCATCACATTTCGCAATGCCAACGTAGCTTTTCTGCTCGGCATCAAAGGCATCGCCGGATCGAGCGGCTTCACTCTGAAGCATTCCAAACTAATCGACGTGGGACGCGCCGTGCAGTCGGACTGGTCGGGCTCGAAAAACTTCTACATCGCCGACAACGTGTTCATCGGCCGGCACGATCCCGACAAAATGATGGGCTGGATCGGGCTGCCCTGGTCGAAATTTCCGGACTTTCCGGAACTTCTCAAATCTGAATATGCGATCAAGGTTTACGGCCAGGGCCACGTGGTCGCGTATAACTACATTGCGAATTGGCACGACGGCGTAGACGTAGCGACGTACGGGACTCCCGACGGCGCACCGAACGATATTCGGGACCGGGTTCCTCTCGCGATCGATTTCTACAACAACGATATCTTCAACATGGGCGACAACTGCATTGAGAGCGACGGCGGCGCGCGGAACATACGCGTATTTCGCAATCGCTGCTTCAACTCGGCATCGGGTGCGCTGAGCGTGCAGCCCATGTTCGGCGGGCCTGTATATTTCTACCAGAACGTGATCTACAACGCGCCAACCGGTTCGCTCAAATACATCGAAGGGTCGTCGGGAATTCTGACCTACAACAACACGATCGTCGGCGAAGGCCGCGCCGGCCCTGCATCCAACGAAACCTTCCGCAATAATCTGATTCTCGCCCAGGCGGCGATGGATCCCGTATTCGCGATTACGACTTACACCAATTACACGACTTCGGATTACAACGGTTTCCGGCCAAATCCCGGCGCCGCGGACTCGTTTGAATGGAACTCTCCTGCCTTCGGCACTGCCGCTGACTTCGAGAAGACCCCCATCGTTCGTCACTTCAAAACGCTGAAGGAGTATAGCGAGGCGACCGGCCAGGACAAGCACAGCGTGCCGGTGGATTACGATATTTTCCTCAAAGTGCGGATGCCGGACCCGTCCGATCCGCAGCGGGTTTACAAAACAGAGGACGTCGATCTCCGTCTTCGGCCCGGATCGCCGGCGGTCGATGCGGGCATCGAGCTTCCCAGTATTACCGATGGCTTCACCGGCCGCGCGCCGGATCTGGGCGCATACGAGTCGGGACAGGCCGTGCCGCACTACGGACCTCGTTAGGAAAGAAACGTCCCAATGACACCCGCACAGATTTTCAACGAGGACCAGCGCACGCGCTGGAATGGAATCGACGGCGAATACTGGATCAGCCATCAGGATAGTCTCGACCGCACACTTGCTCCTGTTACCGGACCGTTGCTCGAATTTGCCGGCCCGCGCGCCGGATCGACGGTGATTGATGTCGGTTGCGGATGCGGCGCCACCACGATCGAACTCGCGTGCGCCGTTGGCCCTGCGGGGCGCGTTGTTGGAATCGATGTCTCCGGTGCCATGCTCGCGGTTGCGGCGGAACGTCTGCGCCAGTTCGCCAACACGAGCTGTCTCCTCGGTGACGCCGCTGAGCTGCCGCTGAGCGATCTGAGAGCCGACCTGATCGTTTCGCGTTTCGGAGTGATGTTCTTTGGTGATCCCGTGGCTGCGTTCGCGAACCTGCAGACAGGCCTGGCGCCCGGTGGGCGTCTTCGTTTCGCCTGCTGGCGTCCGATCGGGGAAAACCCCTGGCTCCGGATTCCACTGCACGCGGTTTATGAGCATGCGCCGCGTTTGCCTAAACCGGATCCGGAAGAACCCGGTCCTTTCGCGTTTGGCGAAACCGCGCGAGTCGCGCGGATATTGAAGGCGGCTGGCTTCACAGCGCCGTCTTTCACCCCGCTGGATATTCAAATGGACCTTGCGGCGGGAGGAACCCTTGAAGACGCGGTCGTGCAGTCGTCTGCGATGGGGCCGGCAAGAAGAGCGCTGGCGGACCAATCCGATGACATTCGAGACGCCGCCATCGAGTCGATCCGACGCGCCCTCACTCCGTACGCCTCCGCCGCGGGAGTGAAGTTGGCTGGCGCGGTATGGCTGGTGGCGGCCGACCTGCCCGCGTAACTGAGATCGATCTGACTGCCTGCAGCGGGGCCAGGGCTTCGGCCCTGCCGCCGACCTTCCGGTCGGCGCGGACCACCGAAAATTTTCCGAAAATGCTCTATTCGTGGTTACTGAGCGGCGTGTTGTTGATCGGGATCATGATGTGGGCGCCCGGAGTGCCGGGGAGCATCATCCAGGGCAGCCCTTTGCCTTTGAGGGCGGCGGCTTGCTGGGAAACCGTTGAGACGCCTGTCATTTCAGGCGTCGCGTTGGGTACGGACATGATCCAGAGCAGCTTGATGCGCTTGTCGTCGTCGGTGTAGCGATAGTTGATCACACCGTACGGAGCGGGCTTGATTTTACCTTCTTTGGTGGCCCGATCCATTGCCGCGTCGACCTCCTTATCGGGCATCTTGCGCGCTTTCAGTTTGGCCTCGAAGTCGCGCCGGTCGGCGGTTGATTTGTTGTAGCAGCGGGTGAAACCGGTTTCCGTGTCCTTCGGCATGCACTCGACCATGTTGTTGCCCGCGCGGAGAATCTTCCGATCGCCTTTTTCGTTGTAGGCGTAGATCGTCGCGTCGGCGCGAAGATCTTCAGGCAGGGGGAGAACGGCCTTTGCGATGTCATCGGCGGATTGACCCATCGCGGTGGGTTGGCCGATCAGGGCGATGAAGAGGCACGCTGCAGCCAAACCAGGAAAAAACTTCACGTCTCTTTTCATATCAATCGAACCTCCGGCGATTACGACTCACAGAATATACGAGGTTACCGCCACGTGCTAATATTATCCGCAGTTTCCCGCATACGAGCGGGAAAGACACGAAAAAGGAAGCGAGGTGCACATGAGTAGGCAATCCCCGTCGTCGCCGGAACGGCGTTCGTTCCTCACTGGACTGAACGCAGGCGTAACGTCGCTTGCCGCAATAGCTGTTGGCGGCGCCGCCATGGCCCAGGAAGAGCCGCCCGCAGCCACACGTTGGGAGCCGGCGCGTCATGCCAAGGACGACTGGCTGGACAAACCGTCCAAACATCGATTGGTGTTCGACACCACAACCCCCGATGGTCTTGGCGAGGCGCTCGCCTTCGCCGCCAATTACATCCGCGTAAACCACGTCGAGTATGGCGTCGAGGACAGCGATCTCTCCGTCGTTATGGTCGTGCGCCACCGTTCCACGCCGTTCGGTTACAACGATGCGATGTGGGCTAAATACGGAGCGCCCATGGCCGCCCAATCCAAATTCGAGGATCCAAAAAGTAAATTTGCGCCGAAGGCCAACGTTTACAAATCCGCGGACTACGGCGACCTATTGCCCAATCGTAATGTGACATTGGATGCGCTCTTCAAACAGGGCGTTCAGCTGGCCGTGTGCTCGGTGGCCACTCGCGGGTATGCCGCGGCCGTGGCCCAGGCAGTGGGAGGGAACGCGGACACCATCAACAGCGAATTGATCGCGAATTTGGCGTTGAGTAACGCCCGGATGGTGCCGGCGGGAATTGTAGCGGTGAATCGCGCGCAGGAGCGTGGCTATTCGCTCGTGAGAGCTTAATAGGGAGATCGAATATGAAACGAGTATTTCTGAGTCTTGCCGTCATCGGTATTTCCGTTGCTGCCGCGCAAGCACAAGTCAAAAAATCGACCGTCGAGGGAATCACCAATTTCGCTCAGGTGGAGACAACCGTTGCATGCGCCGGTGCCGTAAAACCGGGTTCTGTAGCCCGGATCAAGGGTATGGGATTCGCATCCATCATCAACCTGCGGTTGCCCACCGAACAAGGGGCCGACATCGATGCCGAGGCTGCCGAAGCCAAGGCGGCCGGCATAACCTTCGTGAACCTTCCGTTCAACACCAACATGCCCGACCCCGCTGTTGCCGATCGTTTTCTTAAACTAATCGCCGAACCCGGCATTCAGCCGGCGTTCATTCATTGCGCCAGTGGAAACCGCGCCGCGGCAATGTGGCTTATCAAACGGGTATTGATAGACAAGTGGGACAACGATCGCGCCATCGAGGAAGCCACGCAGCTCGGAATGACGAACCCGGCGTTGAAAACCTTCGCGCTTGATTACATCCAGGCACACAAGAAGTAAGACGGACCGGACCAGTCAGAACGCTTCCGCCGTCATCTTGCGCTTCCATTCGCGCAGCCCGAAAATGCACAGCAGCAGGAACACAAAGTAGAGGACCGAGGTGAGCACGAGCCCTTTATAGATGTACAGCGGAATGTAGACCAGATCGGCCAGTATCCAGATCCACCACGATTCCAGAAGCTTGCGCGCTTGCCCGTAAGTGGCGGCGAGCGACAACGCTGTGGTAAAACCATCCCAGCCAGGCACCGTGGAATCGGTGAATCGGCCCAGGAACCATCTCAACAGCAAGATGGCCAGCAGCGTAATCAGGCCCAGATAGTTCCGCAGTCTTGCTGTCGTGCGAGTAACAGGCAGCGGAGATTCGGTTCCGCGCCGCAACCAAATCCGCCAGCCATAAACTCCCAGAGTGATATAAACGATCTGCAAACCGGCGTCTCCATAGAGCCCCGATTTGGCGAACAGCAGAAGGTACGCCAGGTTGTTCGCGATCCCGATCGGCCAGTTCCATATGTTCTGGCGCGCGAGCAGCCACACGTTCACCACTCCGGTGACGAAGCCGAAGATCTCGATCATGCTCTTGCGCTATTGAGCGAACCTTCGGAAGAAACTCTCCGGCTTCCATTGCGGGGCTTGCTGCGCGTCCGCAACCCTTTCGAGCAATGCCGCGAGGATTGAATTGAACTGCGCCGCGGCCGCCAGATCGACCGGCTGATTCGCATCGTCGGCGACGGCATGATACCGGTCACGATACCAATCGCGAAAAACCTTTTCTTCCGGACTGCCGGAAATCCAGCCGAACTTGAAGGCCAGCGCCGGGACTCCCTTCTTGATGAAGCTGTACTGGTCGCTGCGGATGAACCGATTGGCGTTGGGCTCTTTGTCCGCCTGAATCTCCACATGCACGGCGCTCGCGACAGCGCGAATATCGTCGCCGAGAGTCGACTCGTTCAAGCCCTGCACCTCGAGATATTTCAGCGGAAACAAGGGCAGAAACATATCCATGTTGATATCCGCAACAATTCGGCCGGGCGCGGTGGAATGCTCCGCAAAGTACCTTGAGCCCAGTTCTCCCTTCTCTTCGCCGGTGACCGCCAGAAAAACGACGGAGCGCTTCGTCTTCACCTTTCCTGTCTTGAGCGCACGGGCGATCTCGATAAGAGAAGCGATCCCCGAAGCATCATCCATCGCGCCGTTGAATATGCCGTCGCCGTTTACCTTTTCGCCTACGCCCAGATGGTCGAGATGCGCCGACAGGATCACGCATTCGTTCTTCAGCAGGCGATCCGAACCTGGCCTGATGCCGACAATGTTGCGGGATCCGACATCCTCCCGCGTCGTTGTGACGCGCGCGCGCAAGCTCTTCATGAGCGGGAAGTGCGCCAGAGGCCGGTCATGATCCGCTGCGTCCAGAATCTCGGCGATAGTATGTCCCGAACCCTGGAATAACAGGTCCGCTCTTACTGGATTCCAGGTGGCCGAGAATTCGAGGTTATTCCCGGACAGAGCCACATCGGCAAGCGCCATTCGCGGCTGCAGCCGGTTTGCGCTCTGGCGCGCCCACGGAATATCCATGGATCGCGGATTGGGAATCGCGATGGCGCCGATCACTCCGGCCGCCTTCATAGAGGCCGCGCGCTCTCCACCCGACGAATGGTGAGAGCGCAATTCGCCGGATATATTCGCAGGGCCGCCGTTGAGATATACCGCGATCGCGCCCTTCAGTCCTTCGACCTTCAGATCGCTGTAACCAACTTCCGGAATGTCGAGCCCATAGCCCACAAACACCAGCGGCGCTTCCAAATTCGCAACGTTAGTTGTGGAAGTGATCAGCGCCTGGTCCCCGAGTGCGACCCGTTCCGGGCCCAGCATCAGTTGCGACTCGGCTTCATTCAGAGTGGACTTGGTAAACCCGACAGGCTGCGAGTAATTGGCCTTCGCGCCGGGTTCGAGGCCCGCACGCTCAAACTGGCCGACGACATAATCGGCGGCGGCTTCAAAGCCGGCCGAGCCGACATTGCGGCCTTCCCGTTTGTCGTCCGCCAGAAACTGCACATGGGACCACCAGACCTTTCCCGCAGCATCCCAATTGGTCTCCGCCACTGCTATGGCGGCCAGCAACAGAAGCGCAAATGCTCGCATGATCCAGTTTACGGCAGAGCGAATACTACCAGCGCTTCGGTGTTGGCCGGGTTGGGATCGGTGATCCCGCTGCCCCCTGTAGCCACGACCGCCACATACTGCTTGCCATTTTTCCCCCGATAAGTCATCGGCACCGAAATGGCGCTGTAGTCCAGCTTCGTCACCCACAGCTCCTTGCCTGTCTTCGAATCGAATGCGCGGAACCGGCGGTCGTTGCTGGCTCCGATGAAGACGAGCCCTCCCGCCGTCACGATCGGCCCGCCGAGATTCAGGCGTCCGGTCTTCTGTTTCGAAGGCGGCAACTCTTCGGTGATCCCAAGCGGAACCGACCACGCAAACTCTCCCGTATTCGCGTTCACGGCCATCAATCGGCCCCATGGTGGTTTCTGACACGGCCAACTGCTTTCCCCTTTGGTGAGACCATCCGAGTCCACCTTCTTATCCCAGAACCGCGGAAGAGCTCCGATCTGGCTCCTGCGGTCGTATTGAACTCTCGAACCTTCCGGCAGTTTCTCGATCCATCCGATGCTGCCCTCGTCGGACGTATTGACGAAGATGTATCCGAGCTTAGGATCGGTCGCGGTCCCGCCCCAGTTGGATCCGCCGATCGATCCGGGAAAGACTGCGGTACTCTTGGGCGTCGTGCCCGGCTGATGATACAAGTAAGGAGTAAAAGGCCCCGCATTGTAGAGTCCGCCGCTGGCTTCGTAGAGTGCCCGGCAAGCCTTCGCATGTTCCTCGGTTGTATCTTCGGCGGTGACGATGTCTTCGATTTTGAAACTGTGCCGGGCCAGTTCGGGCGGCTTCAACGGGAACGGCTGCGTTGGCGAAGTCTGTTCGCCCGGTACATCGCTCTGCGGCACGGGACGCTCTTCCACGCCAAACACCGGCTTGCCGGTAACGCGATCAAGTATGTACATCCAGCCCGACTTGCCAACTTGCGCCAGTGCGGGAATCTTCTTGCCGTCCTTTGTAATATCGACTAGCCCCGGCGCAGGTGGAAGATCCTGATCCCACAAGTCGTGGTGGACCACCTGGAAGTGCCACTTATACTTGCCCGTCTTCGCGTCTACCGCGACCACTGAATTCCCGAAGAGATCGGGGCCTTTGCGATCGGCCCCATAGTAATCGCTCGCGGGGCTTCCGAAGGTCATATAGAGGATGTCGCGCGCCTCGTCCGCCGTCATGGAGAATCCCCAGTTGTTGACGCCCGACCGGTTCTTCCAATCGTCGCCCTGCCAGACCTCGTGACCCGGCTCACCGGGCCGCGGGACGGAGTGGAACTCCCATAATTTTGCCCCGGTCCGAACATCATAAGCGCGCGAGTCGCCCGAGGGGCCAGTTGCGGGTTGCTCCTGCACGTTCGCGCCGACCAGAAGCATGTTCTTGTAAATCGTCGGAGCGGAATCATAAGGCACGACCAGATCGACGATCCCCTCGTTGCCGAATCCCGGCACAATTTGACCGCTCTTCGCATTCAATGCCATCATCATCTTTCCGGTGGTAAAGATAATTCGCGGCGGGGTGTCTTTATCGCCGGGCCAATAAGTCACGCCGCGCCTCGAAGGGACGGCCTCCTTCGGCTCATAACTCCAGACTTCTTTGCCGGTCTCCGGATCGAGCGCGACGATCCTTCCACCGGCAGGCAGGTACATCGTGCCATCGACGACGATCGGGGTGGCCTCGGAGAATCCACCTATGCCGGTCAGCCTCTTGCCTGCGTCACTCGGCGACCTCAATTTGTAAGACCAGACCTGCTTCAGATTCGCTACGTTCTTTGTCGTGATCTGGGTAAGGAGCGAGTAGCGCGTGCCCGCAAGATCGTGGTTGTACATGGGCCAGTCGCCCTGTTGAGCGAAAAGCGAGGGAGCCAAGACTATCATCCATGCGAAACGCATGGGGTTGAGTTTATCAGGAGTTATCGCGGGGAAAGAGCGTTAACGGGCGATTGAGCTCTTCGATTGACTTCAGCTTGCCCTTGCGCTCAGCCCAGTACACGAAAAGGTTGCCGCATGCGGGCGCCAGGCAGAGTGCCGAAATGCCTTTGAACTTTCCGGTCAAAGCCCACCACGCCAAATACGGCAGCAAGCCAACGCCAACTCCCATCAATCCATATGTGAGCCGCTTGCCCATCGGGCCCTGTTATACTTTCAAAAATCCCTTGAACTGAGCCGGGGTTCCGTTGTAGTTGGGGAATACGGAACGGATCGATCGATTGCCCAAATGCGAGTAAACGGCCTCGCTGAGCACGTCGCGGAAGTCGGTGGTCAACGCCAGGTCGCGCTCTTCATTGAGCTGTTCCGGCGCCAAGCCAGGCCACTTGCCGTACACTTTGCCGCCTTGTACAGGCCCCCCCATTACGAACATCACATTCGCGTGGCCGTGGTCGGTGCCGCGATTCCCGTTCTCCTTCGCGGTACGGCCGAACTCGGACATGGTCACAACCACCACATCCTCCATTCGATCGCCCAAATCCTGATAGAACGCGGCGAGGGAGTTTCCGAATTCGCCGAGGACGTTCTTCAATTGCCCTGGCTCGTTCACGTGATGGTCCCAACCGCCGATATCGGCGAAGGCCACTTCAACGCCCACATCCGCCTTGATGAGCTGAGCGATCTGCTTCATGCTGTCGCTGAAGCGCCCCTTCGGATAATTCGCGCCGGCGCCTGGTTGATAGGGGGTCTTCTGAATCGATTGCAGAAGCGCGACGGCTTCAAACGTTTCGCGCCCGGTGCCGTTGAGAACCTGATCGTTTGTTCCCGCGTACATCGACTGTAATACTTTACTCGCAGCGGAATCGCGAACGGTGAAGTTGCTCAGATTCTCGACAGCGATGGCGTTCTGCGCGCCGCGCAGAGTACGCGGCAGAGCAGGTCCGAGGCTGACGGCACGTACAGGGGAGACTTTGCCGAGTTCCGTTGGCAGCGCCCGATTGAGCCATCCATCGGAGGTGGCTTTCAAACCCGGCGTGCCCGATTCCATGTAATCCTGCGCATCGAAGTGCGAACGCGTCGGGTCGGGAGAACCGGCGGCGTGCACAATTGCCAGGCGCTGTTGCTGCCACAAAGGTTTCAACGACGCAAGCGAAGGATGAAGGCCGAAGAAGCCATCCAGATCGACGACTGCGTCTTCTGGTGCGATGTTCGCTGAAGGGCGCGGAATCGAGATGGTCGGGCGGAGGTCGTAATAGCGGCGCTCTCCGTGCGGGATCACGATATTCAGACCATCCGCTGCGCCGCGCTGGAAAATGGCTACGAGCACTTTTTTGCGGGCGCCCTGCTGGTCCGCGGCGAAGGCGGCGCGCTCCAGCCAGAGCGGCGCGCAACCGATACCGGCCATCGCAATTGCGGAGTCGCGGAGAAAGATTCTGCGTGAGAGTGGCATATTACCTTCGTTGAAAATCCGGAGAGCCGAGCGTCAAGCCGGCGGCAAGAGCGCCTAAATCCTGCTGTTGTTCGAGGCCCGATTGAATCGCGTCGCGAGCGGCGGGTGAAGCGTCGGTCATAAGAATGCTGCGTTCGATCTTCGATGCGTCCATCACGAGCGAAAACTGCGTCGGGTCGACCTTCACTCCCGCGACCTTGCCTTTAGCCAGCGCCATCGCGAAGTTCATACGGGCGAGCAGCGAGGCCGAGTTCGTCCACTCCGCGCCGACGTTGGAATAGCCGGTGGGTTCCAGTTTCCGATAAAGCGGTTCGCCGAGCTGATTCAATTGCCCTGTCAAAGCCTGCGCATAATCCACGTCGCCATTCACCGCGCGCACCGCGCTTGCCACCATCTCGAGCGGCGATTTGATCTTCGACCGGAAGTTCGCCGGGTCCCAGAACTCAGGCGCGTAGATCATGGTGCGCATTACTTCGAGCAGATCGCCGCCGGTCTTCAGGTAAGTCTTCGCCATCTTCCGGATCAGTTCCTCAGGGGGATTATCGGACACGAAACGAATGGCGAGGCTCTTTGAGATGAAGTGAGCAGTCGAAGGATGCTCCGCCAGGATGTCGAGCACCTTCAACCCGTCGCCCATGCCGCCGCCCGCGGGAATGGTGACGCCGAGCACATGCTTCTCGCCTTTGTCGTGGATCTTCTCGTTGAACTCGAAGCCGCCGCCACGATTGGGTTCGCGAATGGTCCACCCGGTGAAACAGCGAGCTACTTCGGTTACGTCCTGCTGTGTGTAGCCGCCATCGACACCCAGCGTATGCAGCTCCATCAACTCGCGTCCGTAGTTCTCATTCAGGCCCTGCTGGTTTTTGGCGTTCGGCCTCGGCGCTATCGCCCTGGACTGCCAGTTATCGAGAAAGAAGAGCATGGCCGGGCTTTGGGCCGTGGCGAGAAGAAGATCCTTGAAACGCCCGAGGACGTGCGGACGGATCACATCGCGCTCATACGTTGTGACCATGTAACGGTCCGCGCCTTTATCGAGAAATACGTTGAAGTGGTTGTACCAGAAGTCGGTCAGCACTTCCTCGAGTTGGCGATTACTGTAAATGGCGCGGAGCAATTTGCCTTCCATCAGATCCTGATTCACTACTTGGATCGGACCGTTGAAGATTTGGATTTTGCGGCGGAGTTCGGGCGAGGCCAGAGGGTAGAGGCGCTGTCGCGGTCCGTTGGGCAGCGAATCGAGGATGTCGTACTGCTCGGCGGGCGGCATCGATTCGAGAAGCGCTACTTGCTCGAGGGGTTTACCGTTCTGAAGGACATCTTTCTGTTGATCGTCCAGTTGCCAGGTGGCCGGAATGGACTTGGCGTTCCCGTCGGGATTATCGCCGGCGGCTTTGTCTACAGCTTCGCGGCGCTGGATTCGCGCCGCCTGTTTCTCCACCATGTACCGGGTTTCCTGGTCCGCGGGGAAGGGTTCCTTACCATCGACCATGGCCTTCACCATTTGCGGTGTCGGGTAGTGGCGGGCGAGCTCGGCCGTCGTCATATGGAGTGTGTCGAACGGGGCGAGTTTGGCTTCGAGTACCGGATTTTCAGGGATCGCCTGGGGACGCAATTGCTGTTCGATCCATTGGTCAAGACCCTTTTGGTTTATTGCTTGCAGATCGTCAGGGCGGGCGCCGAAGGTGAGCCGGTTGAGGGCGTGTAACACCTTTTGGTCCAGTGGCATTTGGGCTGGCGGGGGCTCCACCGGTTTGACCGCCTTCTTTTTGGCGTCGAGGCCCGATGAGAAGGCGATCAGGACCATGAAAAGGATCGTAAGTGGGTATCGCCGCATCGCCTGTCTGTAATGTATAACGCGGCGGGGGGTAAAGAGTTGCGTTAACGGTCGATAGTCAACCCCGCCGCCGACAAGATCGGCAGCGCCACAATTAGCCGACGGCGCGCAATCGCCGTGCCGCCTTGACCTTCTTCAAACGGTGATAAAGGAGACGAATGAGCGCCAGCGCCGGTATGCTGAGAAATATGCCGGCGATGCCGCCGATTTCGCCTCCGGCCAGCACGCCGAAAATAATCATCAAGGGGTGAAGCGCAACACCTTTGCTCATCAATTTCGGCGAAAGGACGTAGTCCTGGAAGATCCGGTACACGCCCAGGAAAATCACTACCCACCACACGTGCGCATACCCGCTGACCACGCTGACTGTGATGATGATAATCGCTGCGATGAGAGGCCCCACCAGCGGTATGAACTCGAGCGGGAATGCGATCGTCGCCAGCAACATCGCATACGGCACCCGCATGATGCTGAACACGATGCTGAACGAAATGAAGGTCGCGCCGCAGAGGAAAAGGAGTGACCGCATGTAGAGCAACAGCAACTCGTGAATGTCGGCCAGGGTGTCTTTCGCCGCCTCCTGGCCGGAGTCGAGCATATCGATAAATGTATTGAGGATGTTCCGCCCGTCCCGCAGGATCAGGAAACTCAGAATGGGAATTATGACCAGATAAATCAGGTTTCGGGAGGCCGAAAGAACCTGCAGCGCCACCTTTGGCACAGCCAGCGCTACATCGTTATAGTGCTGACGCAGTTGCCCCTGGATCAAGCCGATCACCTGTACTTTGAGCGATTTGACATCCTGCGGGCCCGGCGCGGGCGTTTCCCGGATTCGCTCGAGCAAACCCGGCGCCCGGGCTGCCAGGTTCGCCGCCTGTTCGGCAACCACCGACCCGATGAGAATTCCGAAGCTCACAAGGATGCCGGTGGCGAGAACAAAGGTCATCGCGAGAGCGGGCGTGCGGGTCTTCGCTGTCAGATGCCGATCAAACAAATCCATCAAAGGATAAAGCAGATACGCGAGAAGCAGAGCGATCACGAAAACGATCAGCACTCCGCGGATCAGATATACGGTACCCAGCGCCAGCAGAACCAGCGCCGCAGTCCACGTATATCGGGCAGCCCTCGGATCAATGCCCAGCAACTTGTGGCTCCGCTTCCTTTGTCGCCCCGGCGGTTTTCTCGATACGCACCGCAGCGATCCGATTCCGCTCCATAGCTGCCACGGTGAACCGCCGGCCGTCGAACTCCACTGGCTCGCCTGCCTTCGGGATATGTCCAAGTTTGAAAAGCATGTATCCGGCAATGGTCTCGAATCCGGCGTTGGCCGGCAACTCGATGCCGTAGTTCGAAGCCAGGTCGAGAATGCTGGTCGCGCCGTCAATCTCCACTTGATCGGCTTCCCCATGCGGCTTGGGCAGCTTCTCGTCGAACTCGTCTTCTATCTCGCCGACGATTTGCTCAAGCACGTCTTCTACTGTCAGCAGGCCAGTCACCGTGCCGAACTCATCCACCACCATCCCCATGTGCGAGTGCTTCAGACGAAACTCCTCCAGCATCTGCATCAGCGGTTTGGTCTCGGGCACGATCAGCGGCTTCCGCATGATATGGGTCAGGTGAAAGGGCGGCGTGGGACGGCCGGCACGTATCGCGATGCGCCGTTCGTGCCAGAGACGCAGCATGTCCTTGAAAAAGACGGCGCCGACGATTTGTTCCGGCTTCTCTTCCCACACGGGCAAGCGCGAATGCTGGCTTTCGACCATGGTCTGGAGCACTTCGTCAAGCGAAGCATCCGCCGGCACCGAGACAATCTCGCGGCGCGGCTTCATGATTTCGCGCACGTACAGATCGTCCAAATCGAGCACGCGATGGATCATGTCCTCCTGGAGCTTGGGGAGGTTTCCGGCAAACCGGCTGGAACTGACGATGAGCTTGAGTTCCTCGGCCGAGTGGCCTCCGCCGCGGTGGGTTGTTTTGCCGCCGAGCAGCCGCGTGATCCCGGTTGCGGAACTTTCGATCAGGATCACAAAGACCGACATCACGCGGTAGAACAGCATGAGCGCGGGGGCCACGATGACCGCCAGCCGGTCGGCTTTGTCGATCGCCAGATTCTTCGGCACCACCTCGCCGATCACTACGTGGCAGTACGTCATTACGGCGAACGCCGCTACGAAGCACACGGCGTGCAGAACGGTCGCGGTCGCCGGGCTCAGAATGGGGTGGAAAAACGCAAGGAGCAGCGCGTAGAGCGTGTCTTCACCGGCCCAACCGAGTCCCAGGCTCGCGAGCGTGACGCCGATCTGCGTGACTGAAAGCAGCTT